>Ga0207714_1000737_pt1 | contig 22066 bp, 16 predicted proteins | sample PonA232FremontCA_2_FD_187270 | JGI IMG/M metagenome (GOLD analysis project Ga0207714, IMG submission 187270) | Marine sediment microbial community from Fremont, CA, USA - Pond A23 Sediment 2 (SPAdes) | ecosystem: Environmental > Aquatic > Marine > Unclassified | place: USA: Fremont, California...
GATGTGCAAAACGTTTACCACAACCTGGAGTTGACCGACGAGTTGCAGGAAGCCCTTAATACAAACCCCGCTTAGCGGGGTCGTTTCTTACCCCCGCTTAGCGGGGTCGTTTCTTACCCCCGCTTAGCGGGGTGTTTTTTTACGGGCTTTTTGACCCCGCTAAGCGGACCCCGCTTAGCGGGGTCCCATTAAACGCTGTGGCGGAGAAATCATCTAACAAAACAAATGGCCAGGTGTTAATGGCCTAATGACAAAACGTGTAAAGTCCCGTATTATGAAAACTACCTGCTTCCTCCCGCGAATACTGAGTCTTTTGTTATTGTTGATTGTTTTTCAGCCTGTTTATGGTCAGAAGGATATCAACAGGCCCTCGGAACATTTTGGTTTCAAGCCCGGAGCCGACCGGATGCTTTTCAATTATGAAGCGTTAATCAGCTACCTCGAGCATATTGAAGAGGCATCCGGGCGCATGGAGATGAAGAAGATTGGACAAAGTCCGGAGGGTAAGCCCATGTATGGGGCTTTCTTTTCTACCCCGGAAAATCTGGATAACCTGGATAAACTGCGCAGGATCAACGAAGAGTTGGCCCTTAATGAGAACCTGACCCCACGGCAGCGGCAAAAGTACCAGCGGGAAGGGAAGGTGTTTTTTGTGGCCACCCTCTCAATGCATGCCAGCGAGGTAGGCCCTTCCCAGGCAGCTCCGCTGATTGCCTACAGGCTGGCCACCACCCAGTCGCGGGATACTTTGAGTTGGTTGAACGACGTGGTCTACATGATGGTTCCCTCCCATAATCCCGATGGAATGAATATGGTGGTGGAACATTACAACAAATACAAGGGCACCCAATATGAAGGCAGCTCCATGCCAGGGGTGTACCATAAATATGTGGGGCATGACAACAACCGCGATTTTGTCACCCTCACCCAGCAGGATAACCGTGCCGTCTCGCGGCTTTTTAGCCAGAGCTGGTATCCTCAGGTCATGGTCGAAAAGCATCAGATGGGCTCTACAGGCCCCCGCTATTTTGTTCCCCCAAACCATGATCCCATCGCAGAAAATATCGATGCCGGTATTTGGAACTGGATGGGCATCTTTGGTATGAATATGATCAAGGATATGACCCGGGAAAACCTGGCCGGGGTCTCTCAGCATTATGCCTTCGACAATTACTGGCCGGGTTCGACCGAAACATGTATCTGGAAAAATGTCATCGGTTTTTTGACCGAATGTGCCAGCGCCCAATATGCAACACCGATATATGTCGAGGAGAATGAGCTTTCGGTTTGGGGCAAAGGCCTTTCCGAGTATAAGAAAAGCATTAACATGCCCCTGCCTTGGGAAGGGGGCTGGTGGAAGCTGAGTGATATCATGGATTATGAACTGACCTCGACCTTTTCAGCCATTAAGACCTGTTCCAATCACAAAGCCGATATATTGAAGTTCCGCAACGACATGTGCCGTAAGCAGGTGGAGAAGGGAAAGAGCCAGCCTCCGTATTATTATGTTTTTCCCCGCCAGCAGCATGATCAGAGTGAACTGGTGGATTTGATCAATTTGCTCAAAACCCATGGAATAGACCGTTACAAATTGGACAGCAATATGCATGCGGGAGGTCATCCCCTAAAGAAGGGCGATCTTGTAATTCCCCTGGCACAACCCTTCCGGCCTTTTATCAAAGAGGTGCTGGAAAGACAGGATTACCCGGTGCGGCATTATACCCCCGGGGGAAAGATGATCAAGCCCTACGATATCACCTCCTGGTCTCTTCCCCTGCATAAAGGCCTGGCGTACCATGAGATGAACAAGCGCTCGCGCAGACTGGAACAGGCGCTTGTAAAGATTCAGGGCCGTTACAGCCTGAATCCGGGAATAAATCATCCCTACCAGGCGATGGTCCTGCCGGTGACCAACAACGAGAGTTATCAGGCTGCCTTTATGGCCCATCAGAAGGGTCTGGAAGTGCGCTATATTAAGGAGTCGCGTCAAATTGCCGGGCAGATGGTAAAGCAGGGTGCCTTTATCATCCCAGATGTGCAAGATCACCAGGATGAAATGGAGCAGATCGAATCGGCCCTTAGCACTCAACCCCGGGTGCTCAAAAAAGAACCTGCCTTTCCCACCCACAAGCTTGATTTCCCCAAAGTGGCACTGATTGAAACCTGGCTGCATGACATGGATGCCGGATGGACCCGCTACCTTTTTGACCGTTACCGGATAGGTTACCAGGTGCTGCGGCCCGGTCAGATTACAAATGCAGACCTTCAGGCCTATGATGTCCTTGTCTTCCCCGACAACAATAAGTCGGTTTTGATGCAAGGCCAGTATGAAGACAAGGAAAGTTACCGGATGAGCTCTTATCCCCCCGAATATACAAAAGGTATGGGCGAAGAGGGATTGCAAAAGGTGATGAAATACCTGGACCAGGGAGGTAAAGTCGTGGCCTGGGGCCGGTCAACTGAACTTTTTATGGGCAAGCAGACGATTAGGGAGAATGGTGAAAGCGAAACCTTTACATTGCCGGTGGCCAACAAAGCTGATGAAATGGAGCAAGAAGGCCTCTATTGCCCTGGATCGCTGGTGCGCATCCAATTAAACCCCAATTCTGTTTTCCATTTGGGTATGCCCGAAGATATTGGGGTTTTCTACCGCGGCGATCCGGTCTTTGCTACCCGGGTCCCCCTGTTTGATATGGATCGAAGGGTTTTGGCGCATTTTCCTGACGAAAATATCCTGATGAGCGGCTATGCCGAAAAACCCCAAGTGCTTGCCGGCGAACCATCCCATGTCTGGCTGGGAAAAGGCCGGGGTGAAATGGTGCTGTTTTCATTTAGACCTCAGTTCAGGGCTTCAACGCCGGCCGATTATAAGATGATATTCAACAGCCTTTTGTTTTCCAGGCAATAAAAGACCTGAAGAGGGCTCTCTCATGCGGTGAGATCAAACCTGGAAGCATCTTTGCTGGTCGGGGAAAAATGCATTAACTTCGCCTTTTGGGTTAAAAAGGCATCCAAATGCAGGAAAATCGTTCCCGGACCATTAAACGGGCTTCCATAATTGGTATCATTGGCAATGCATTGTTATCGGCCGCCAAGATCGTCTTTGGATTATTATCGGGAAGTTACGCCGTGATCAGTGATGGATTGGATTCGGCCTCTGACGTTTTGACCTTTGCGGTAACTTATTATGCCTCCTGCATCATCAACCGACCCCCCAATTACAAGTATCCTTATGGTTATCAGCGGGCAGAGGCTGTTGCCAGTAAAGTGCTCAGCTTTATTATCTTTTTTGTTGGCGCCCAATTGTTTTACTCCTCCCTGATGCGCATCATTCATAATGAACCCCACCAGATTCCTTCAATGGCCGCTTTGTATGTCACCATCGCTTCGGTATTGGTCAAAGGCGGGTTGTATCTTTATAACGCCATTACCGGCAAACGAATCAGGAGCGGGATGTTGCTGGCCAATGCCAAAAACATGCGCAACGACATCCTGATCTCAGGATCCGTTCTGGTAGGGCTTTTCTTCACCTATTACCTCAATTTGCCTTTGTTCGACCTGTTGACGGCCCTGGCCATCAGCATATGGATCATGAAGGACGCTTTTTCCATTTTTATGCAAAGCAGTGTTGAGCTGATGGACGGGGTGGAGGATGCCAGTGTGTACTATCAGGTTTTTGAAGCGGTCGAACAAACCCGGGGGGCTTATCATCCACACCGTTTGCGGGTGAGAAAACACGCCGATCAATACGTGATCGCCCTCGATATTGAAGTGGATCCTGAGATCAAAATTGCAAACGCCCACAAAATTGCCAAACAGGTGGAGGAGAACATTAAACAAAAGGTGGGCAAAACCTTTGATGTGATGGTTCATACCGAACCTTTGGGCAATATAGAGACCGATGAACAATTTGGTCTTTCCCGTGAAAAAATGGAAAATGAAAACAACGACACACCATGAAGCAATATCAGCGACCTGCCGGCTCTCTGATCAGCCACATGAGCAATATGGTAAAAGCCCATGGCGGCATCAACATGGCTCAGGGCATACCCGGCTTTGATCCCCCCGAAGCTTTGCTTCAATACCTGAGCCAGGCGGCCGGGGATCCGGTGCACCAATACGCCCCGGGTATCGGCAATGAAAACCTCCTGGACCTTTTGCTGGGGAAATATCAACCCCTGGCTTCCTTCACCCGGGATAACCTTTTGATCACCAATGGAGCCACTGAAGCGGTGTCTCTGCTCTATACCTACTTCAATCAGTTGTTGACCCGGCCATACTCGGTCCTGGCCTTTGAACCTGCCTATGAAACCTACCGAAAACTTCCCGCAATCTTTCATGACCCTTTCATCCCGTTTGCCTATGACCCCGAGGGCAGCATTGATTTTGATCGTTTATCCCGGGTTTGCCGGGAAGAGAAGGTGAAAATCATCTTTCTGAACACCCCGGGCAATCCTTATGGAAGGATCTGGAGCAGGCAGGAAATCGATCAGCTGCTCGAAATATCCCGGCAGCAGGATATTTTCCTGGTGCTTGATTCGGTCTATCAGGAACTCTATTTCGGCGATGAACCCCATCATCCTGTCGCTGCTTTTAATGAGCGGATGTTTTATGTGAACAGTTTTTCCAAGATCTTTTCAATAACCGGCTGGCGAATTGGTTACCTCTTTGCACCAGCCGCTCATATGAAGCAGATTCGTTCGGTTCATGATTATACCGGTTTGAGTGTTCCTTCGGTGCTCCAGGAGGCGTTGGTCAGATACATCAGCAACTGTCACTGGGGAAAAGATTACATGGCCCATATCCGTGGAAGACTTGCTGAAAATTTCACGCTCATGCGACGGGGTCTGGAAGGATTGGATTTTGAGATTCCCCGGATCCGGGGCGGTTTTTTTGTCTGGGCCCGCCTGCCGGAAGGTTACACCGACGGATTTGAAGTGGCCATGGAGCTTTATGATCAGCAAAAGGTGGCTGTCATCCCCGGCGAACATTTTTCGGACAACCACCAACATTATATCCGCCTGAACATCGCCCGCGATAAGGAAGAGGTTGAAGAAGGCCTGCGACGGATCAGGGCTTTTTTCTCGTAAACCAACCCTCCATCATGGCTGTGGAGGACACATCTTGCCTTTAATACGAATACCGTCTGGCTATGATGCAGATGCGTAAAATGGTTCCATCATGAACGTAGAGGACACTTCTTGTCTTTATTGGCATTCCTGGATTTTAAAGCCCAATATCTGCGAATAATCGCTAACAGGTCTTGATGACCCACGGCATAATCAGGTCCAACTAAACCCATCATCAATGGAAACTGAACCCGTCCCTAATCAGGTCCAGCTGAACCCGGCTGTAATCAGCAATAAAGGAATCCTCTATAATTACCTATGACTATAAGAACCCCGTCATGGACAAGTCAAATGGAAGCCGGCAATAATTAGGTCAAACTGAACCCGGCCCTAATCAGCCAAAGCTGAGCCCGATATAATTGGGTCAAATTATCCGGTTAAATGGCCCGGCCCAACCTGAAGAGGATGGTTTATCACATCAGCAATTGATCAGCAATTGATCTGGTCTTATTGAGCGACCAAATCCGGGGGCAAAAAGAAAAGGCTGACCCCGGAAGGCCAGCCTTTCTATATTTTAAGGCAAAACGATACTTAATAGAATTTGTGGCGGTTGTCTTTGATTTCAGCGGCATCCTTCAGGGCGTTAAATGCATCGTAGCCAGCGGTGCGCTGAAGCCTTTGCATTTCTCTTTGCTGAACCATCCGCGGATCAACTTGCTGGCCCTGAGCCACCTGAACCACTTGCAGAAGGTAAACACCGTTTTCTCCCTTGATGGGGTAGGAGAGCTGGCCCTGTTCCATGGAGGTGGCGGCCCCTACTACTTTGGGTTCTGAACCGGCACCCGGGATGGAGAAAGTCTCATAACTCACATCGTTGGCCTCCCTGACCTGCAAGCCCATTTGTTCGGCCACCGGCTCCAGGGACTGGGCTTCACCCATTGCTTCTTTAAATTGTTTTTGCAACAACTCAGCCTTTTTTTCTTCTTTCACCTTTACCCGGACATCACTCTTGACTTCTTCCAAAGGCGCGATGCCTTCTTTGCTGATGTCCGTGACAAAGCCAATGATGAACTTGTCGGAGATCTCAAAAATGGGATCGTTGTTGGAGGTGATGATTTTCTTTTCCTTGGTTTGAAAAGCTGCCCGTACCAGGCTCCGTGCGTTTTCAAGGCCGGGAATGCTCTGGGCATTGATTTGTACGTTATTGGCCATCCTTTTGGTCAGGTCTTGTTCCTGGATGGCCTGCTCAAAATCCTGATAGGTTTGGTTCTGTCCGGCAAACCTGCTGGCTTTGGAATAAACGTTCTGATAGGTTTCCGAACTGGGCTCTATTCTTCGGGCCAGGGTGGCTACCTGTACCTTTTTTACTTTTTTACCTTTTTCCATCACTTCCAGCAGGTGGAACCCGTACTGGGTTTGAACCATCCTGACCGCACCGGTTGGCGAGAAGAAGGCCGTATCAGTAATGGATTCAGCCATTTCACCTCCCTGTTTGATCCATCCCAGGTTGCCGCCTTCGGAAGCCGTGCCCTGGTCATCGGAATGCTTGCGGGCCAGTTCTGCAAAATCACCACCCTGCTCCAGTACCTGTTTGAGGCTGTCGGCCAGATTGCGCGCATTTTGTATGTTCCGTCTTCTGCGGCGGGGCTGAATCAATATATGACGGGCCCGCACCGAATCGGGCAGATATTGGATGTCATTTAATTTGGAAAGCTTAAATGCTTCATCTTGGCGATAAGGTCCATAAACTGCACCGGGCTCCGAGGAGAACATAAAATCGGCCAGTGTATCGGAAAGTTCCTCTTTTTTGTAATAGGTATCGTCAAACTCGATGTCGCTGTTGAGGTTGACAAATTCTTTGGTCCGGTTCGAGGTTTTGAAATCCTTGCGCATCTTGACCACATATTCGTGGGCCGCTTCAATGTCCTTTTCGGTGGGTTCAATGTTAAAGGCTACATATTCGATGTCCCGGTTGGCCGATTGCTTGTATTGCTGCTGATGCTTGTCGTAATAGTTTTCCAAATCTTCCTCGGTGATATTAATTTCGCTGTCGGGAATATCCGAGAAATTTTTCATCACATAATTAAAATCGACCCTTTTGCTGTTGAGGCTTGCCAGTTGTTGACTTTCCGCCTGGCTCACGTGAAGGCCCTGATTGATCAGGTTGGAGAATTTGGTGAATTTCCGCTCGCGAATCATTTGATCCTCCAGGTAAAGCCAGTAAGCTTTCCTGCGGCCATCCTGGTCGTAACTTTTCAGGAAACGGATGATGGCCATGCTGTTAACCTGTCCTGTTTCAGGATTGGTGAAGATGCGGCGGATCATGGGATGGATGTTTTCGCCCTGTACCATGTCCCACAACTCCTGTGAACTGACCGATATGCCCAGCTCATCATATTCATCGGCCATGACGTATTCGCGGGTCATTCTTTGCCAGACCTGATTGCGGATTCTTTCCCTTGTTTCTGCATCAACCGCCGACTGTCCACCTGAGAACTTGTTGATTTTGGTCAGCTCTTCGACCTCTTTGCGGAATTGCTTATAAGGAATTGACTTACCGGCTATTTCAGCTAATTCATAGCGATCTCCCCGAAAAGCAGCACCTCCCTGGGAAAACAAGTCTCCCAATACAAATGCCAGCAGGGCCATTCCAATGACAACGCCTACCAGTACTCCAGCTCTGTTTCTTATTTTTTCTAATGTAGCCATTGATTGTGATTTTATGATGTGATCTTTTGGTTTACGAAGCTACGAATATAGAAATTTTATATGGTTTTAAATGCATCCGGGCCCATTCTTTTTTCATCGACCCGGGCTAGTTGTCAGGAAGATGAGTCATTCTTGCGCATATATCTGCGCAGGGCATACATGGTAACGGCAATGGCGGTAAAGATAAAAAACATCAGGCTGTTGTCTGTGCGGTTTTCAAGGCCCGCTTTGATGCCCAAAACCAATGAGGCGAGCCCCACCAGGAGCCATATCACTTCAATGAAGGTAAACGATTTTTTACTCATCTTTTACTTCTAATGTGCCGGTGGTTTCTTTGATTTCGTAATCGGTGAAATCCTGATTGGCTTCAAAGCCTTTGCCGTGGATGATGCCATCCTTGGTGGTGATCCGTACGTAGCGGTCGGTGTATATGATCTCCTTGTCCTGCCGCCACACCAGGTATTCGGTGTTCAGGGTGTCGCCTTTTCGATTGACAGCCACCACGTCATTTTTGGCCTCCCATAGCTGGTCGGGCTCATGGTATATGGCATAATTGGCCGATATCTTGGCATCCACGCTTAGGGTACTGTCGTAAAACAAGACCGTAAGGCCCTCGGGAAAGACCGTATGCGGTTCTTCAACCGTGGTATACCGGTTGATCTTTGGCGACATGACCTTGACCCTCAACTTGCCGTGATTGGTATGTATGATTTCAGCATCGGTCATTGACTGATCGGGGAAATTGGTTTGCTCGCTGATCAGTTTTACCTTCTCAATCTTGCTGCTACATCCCCCGGATAATATAATAATCCCACTTAAAAGCGGGATTATTATAAAAAGCAGCCGGTAAATGGCCCGTTTTTTATTCAGAAGTTCTGACCGTTGTGGTCTCATTAATCCAGCACCCGATTTCATAGGTATCGCCAATTTGATAGTTGTGGAAGAAGATGCTCTTCTTGTCGGGGAACCTGGGCTTGTAGGAATTGATGTACCCGTTGGCTTCATCTTCCATGTCGGGGTCCACCTGCTTGGCCTTGATGAATTTATCTACAGCGGCCCATAACACGGCTTTTTGTTCAAATTCATCGCCACCACAGGCTTCCGTTGATTCGGTATACATCCGGCCAATTAAAATATAAGGCTTGCCGTTTTTGGGATCCAGGTCGATGGCCTTGCGGGCATAGGAGCGTGCTGTGGGCTTGTCATCCAGATCCTCGAAGGTGATGGAGGCCAGCTCCAGATAGTAACCGGCTTTTTGTCCATCTTCTTTTGCCAGATCTATGGCTTGCTTATAATACTGAATGGCTTTGTCCATCTTCTTTTCGTCATAATAGAGCTGAGCCAGCTCATGAGCCTTTGCTGCAGACGGATCCAGCTCGTTGAGGCGGACTTTTGCATCCATATAGAAGCTTTCATCCACGCAATCGGCATCTTCTAATAAACCAATGATTTTCTTGATCAGGTCCTGATCATCCTTGTTGTTTTCATAACGGGGTTGATACAGGGCGATGATGTTCTTGCAGGTGGCAGCACCACTGTTTTCGAATATTTTGTCCAGGGTTTCCTGGGCTTTCTTGTAACGCTGACTGTTGGGGCTTTTCTCCAGTTGATGTTCCACTATCCGGTAAGTCTTGGAGTAGTTCTCCACCATCTTCTCCCCGCTGATCTCTTCATTCTGGTATAGGGTACTGGTGGTGTTCAGATAAACCACCAATACGGCCAGGCTCGATTCATCTCCCCGGAGCTTGATCGATTTTTCAAGCATGTCGTAGCCCTTTTTGAAGTTCTCAATGTTTTGCTCCGAATAATTGATGAAATCCAGGCCTTTTTTGCCCGTTACAAAGCCTTTTTGATCGAAATACTTGATTCGTTTGTCGTACAGGTTCATTAAGCTATCCAGCAGCTTTTTCTTTTTGGCCTGGTCCTCCGTGTTCTCAATGGCATCGGTCAGCATATCCTCTCCATGGAGGTATATGTTCTTGGTGGCCTTGGGACATTCCTTATAAACAATCGTCCAGGGTTCAACCGCATCTTCGTAATTGTTCTGTTTGAAAAATTCTGCATACAGCGAAAGATTTTTCAAACACCGGATGCTGTCTTTTCCACTGCCAAATCTGGAGCCTTCTTCTGCCCCCGTTTGTCCAAAGGCATGTACCGTTGAGAGGGTGGCTATAAGCAAAGCGAAGAGTAATTTTCCTAAGGTTTTCATCATTGAGCGTTTTAGGGTTACTGATATTTTTTCTGCATAAACCAAAAGTCGTAAAACGTGATGTTAAAGTTGACCATGGCGTAATTTTCTTCCACCAGACTTTCTGCGGTGGTACCCCTTCTGCCTAGTTGCAGAGAGAGATTGAATTTGGTTTTATTGTACTTTAACGGTATACCTAATCCAAATGTTATGCCATAGTCTTTCAGCTGGTGGTTATTTAATTTCAGATAAGATTGTTTATAGAACGCCCCGAACCGGTAATCGACCCTTTTCAGGTAGTTGCGCAAGGCCTGTGGGTCGGGGGTGTATTGGACGCCGGCATGCATTGAATAGCTATCCTGAAGGTTATCGAAGTCATCCAGGGCGGACCAGTTTTGATATTTGAAGTCGGCTCCCACCAGGAGTTTTGGATTTTTCAAGGTAAAGCCCACCTTATATCCACTGGGGTAATGGCTGCTGGTCGAGGTGCTCGAGGAGACCCGGTCTATGGTATCCTGCCGCGGCACCCCTTCACCGGTGGTGTAGCGGTAGTAGGTAAAAAACTTTTGATCCGCATCCATGTTCAAACGGGCCTTCATGTCGTAGGTTAAGCCGGCGGTCAGGGTATAGTCGCTGAATAATTCCGTTTGATATTGAAGGCCCAGCTGAAAGCGGTTGCCCTTGAAGTATTTCTTTTGTCTTCTTTGGAACTGTCCACTCATGCTGTCCTGAGGCAGATAAGACTCGGCGGTATATGTAGCGTTGCCAAAGAGGTGAAAGTAATTGACCCCGAGGCTCAAATGATCGGTCAGGGCAAAGGCATTGCCAATGTAAAACTGGCGAACCCCTCCCTCTCCCTGATAATGGGTAATCATTTCATTGGGAGTGGCCGGTTGTTTTGTCTCCTGCACCGAATAGCCCACCTGACTGAGCGGAACCACCCCGATGCTGCTCTTCCACCAGGTCGTTACCGGAAAACCGATGGCCAAATGGTCAAAGCCCACCGACTTCCGGTTGGCACTGGCTCCCTGGCTTTTTTGTAGCGACGAGCGCGCTGAAAGGCCAATATCAAAGATGAAGCTGTTGGTATCTTGAGCCGTGTATGAGGCCGGATTTGAATAGTTGATCACATCTGCTTCCCTCAATCCGGCGGATATTGAACCATATCCATAATTGCTGCCGTAGCTCTGTTCAACAAGTTCGCCCAGTCCATATCTCGAATAGGGGGAAAGGATGCTTTTTTGTGCCCGAACATCGATGCTGAACAGAACCAACACACTGGTGATCAGAATCAGTCTAATGCGCATAAAGGTTGTATTTCAGTATTTTATTCAACCCAATTAATATCAAATTGGGTTCTACAAAGATGGGATATTTTAATTTATTATCAAAGAAAAAGCTATCTCCACCGGTGAGTATTGTAATCAGCCCCGGGTATTGGTTCGTAAAATGTTCTATGTACTGGTTCATCTCATAGATGATCCCGTTTTGTACCCCTGCGGCGATGGCTTCCACGGTATTATCGGCCATTACAGGGGTTTGCCTGCGGGGTTGCACCCGGGGCAGCCGGCGGGTGTATTTGTGGAGGGCACCCAGCCGCATGGTCAAGCCCGGAGAAATGTTTCCCCCCTGGTATTGTCCCGCTGCGTTCAGAAAATCATAGGTAATGGCCGTGCCCGCATCAATGACCAACAGGGGGCGGCCGGGAAAAAGGCTTTGGCCTCCAGTGACCCCCGCTAACCTGTCTTTGCCCAATGTATCAGGCGTTTTGTAAAGGTTCTCGATGGGAATGGGCGTTTGGCTGGAAAATTCCATGAAACATCTGACCTGCCGGGATAAAATGGAAAAACTCCTGGGGTTGAAATCATTAACCGATGAAACAATGACGTTTTGAATGAAATAGCGTTGTCTGAGGCTTCGAATGCGCGGGGGATTAAACGCATGATAACGAAAAGTGCGTATCAGGATATTTTGAGCAAATACCCCGGCATGAACGGATGTATTTCCTATGTCGATGGCTAAATTCACAAAGCGCTTGGCGTTAGACCGCCAAAGTTATAAATTTTCATGCATATTTTTCAGCAATTCCAGGGCTTTGTTGATGTTGTCGACCTGCCCTATGGTCATGGTTAACTTTTTGCCTTCCTTCAGCTGAAAGTGTTTTTGGTGTTTTTGAATATACCCCAGCACCCGGCTGAATGTTTCAGACTGGTAATAGGGCGATTCCTGGTTTGAAATAAAGTGTACGACCATGGTGTTGTTTTTAATCATAATTTTCTCAAATCCCAGGGCAATGGCATGCCACCTTAGGCGTACCACGTTGAGTAGCTCACAGGTGGGTTCGGGCAGGGGACCGAAGCGGTCGCGAAGTTTTTCTTCAAACTCCCGCAACTGTTCTTCATGCTCGATGTTATCGAGTTCCCGGTACTGGTTGATGCGTTCGGAGACATTGGGGATATAGTCGTCGGGGAAGAGGATTTGCAGGTCGGTTTCAATCTGGCAATCGTAAAGGAATTGTTGCTCCTGCTTTTGTTTTTCAATGGTTTGTTTTTTCTCCTCCTGGTAGAGGTTGCTGAATTCGTTTTCTTTGAGTTCCTGAAGGGCTTCCCGCAGGATGCGCTGGTAGGTTTCAAAACCAATATCAGCGATAAACCCGCTTTGTTCTTTGCCCAGCAGGTTTCCGGCTCCGCGGATGTCCAGGTCCTGCATGGCAATGTTGAAGCCGCTGCCCAATTCGGAGAATTCCTCAATGGCCTGAAGCCTTCTGCGGGCTTCCTGGGTGACAGCCGTCATGGGCGGGGCAAGCAGATAACAGAAGGCCTTTTTGTTGGACCTTCCCACCCGGCCCCTTAACTGGTGGAGGTCACTTAATCCGAAGTTTTGGGCTTCATTGATGATCATGGTGTTGGCATTGGGAATATCCAGACCCGATTCAATGATGGTGGTAGCGATCAGCACATCATATTGCTGGTGTATAAAATCCATCATGATTTTTTCCAGCCGGGCTCCCTCCATTTGCCCATGGGCCACCACAGTTCTTACCTTGGGCATCATCCGGTTGACCAGGTTTTCGACTTCGTGGATGTTCTGGATGCGGTTGTTGATGAAAAAGACCTGTCCGCCCCGTTCAACCTCGTAAGCAATGGCTTCATGGATGATTTCTTCGTTGAAAGGATGAACTTCGGTGACAATAGGATAGCGGTTGGGGGGCGGGGTATGAATGATGGAAAGATCGCGGGCACCCATCAGCGAAAACTGAAGGGTCCGTGGAATCGGTGTGGCTGTCAGGGTAAGGGTGTCCACATTTAACTTGATGTTTTTAAGTTTTTCCTTGACTGAAACCCCAAATTTTTGTTCTTCGTCTACGATCAACAAACCCAAATCCTTAAAATTCATATCTTTCCCGATCAACCGATGGGTGCCGATGACGATATCAATTTGACCGTTTTTCAGCTGGTCTTTCACTTCCCGCTGTTTTTTGTGGCTTCTCAACCGGCTGATGTGTTCCACATTGGCGGGAAATTCACTGAGTCGTTCGGCGAAAGTCTGGTAATGCTGGAGGGCCAAAATGGTGGTGGGCACCAGAACGGCCACCTGCTTGCTGTCGGCTACGGCTTTGAAGGCCGCCCTTATGGCCACTTCCGTTTTGCCAAATCCTACATCCCCGCATACAAGCCTGTCCATGGGGGTCTCGGCTTCCATGTCCTGCTTTACGGCCTGGGTGGCCGCCAGCTGGTCGCGCGTGTCTTCATAGATAAAGGACGATTCCAGCTCCTGTTGCAGATAAGTGTCGGTCGAAAAAGGAAACCCCTTCTTTTCCATCCGCCTGGCATAAAGCTGTATAAGCTCTTTGGCGATGTCCTTGACTTTTTTCTTGGTCTTGTTCTTGAGGTTTTTCCAGGCCGCTGAACCCAACTTGTAAATTTTCGGCGGGCTCAAATCCTTGCTCTTGTACTTGGAGATTTTATGGAGCGAATGAATATTGACATACAGGATATCGTTGTCTTTGTATATCAAACGTACCGCCTCCTGTCTCTTCCCATTGACCTCAATCTTCTCCAGTCCCCCAAATTTGCCAATGCCATGATCCACATGCACTACAAAGTCGCCGGGATGCAGGTTGTTGAGCTCTTCAATGTTGAGGCTTTCTTTTCGCGAGAACCCCGATTTAATCCTGAATTTATGATAACGCCCAAAGATCTGATGGTCCGTGTAACAGCATATTTTGGCATGATGATCGATGAAGCCTTCATGCAGGGTGGGCATGACAGGAGTAAATTGTACCTGCGGATTGATGTCTGCAAATATCGCCTGCAAACGTTCTATCTGCTTCTCATTGTCTGATAATATATAGTTGGTATAGCCCTGCTGTTGATTTTCCTGCAGATTGTTGGTGAGCAGCTCGAAGTTCTTGTTGAAGGCCGGCGGGGGCGAAGCGTTGACCTCCATCTTCCCGGCTTCTTCAAACAGATTGCGGTGGCCGCTCTCTATTTTTGTGAATGGGCCAACCCCTTGCTCGAATTGGCCGGGGGAAATGACATAGGATTCAATGTTCTGTTCCGGGTTGTTCTCCAGGGTTTTATTGAAAAGCTCGCCGATCCTTTCCGCGATGTATTGGTATTCATTGAACCACAAAAGGGTCTGTGGGTCCAGAAAGTTGAAAAAGGACTGCCACTGATGTTCACCCGCCTGTTCATTGTTGAGCTTGGGCTGGATTGTGGCCCGCTCCAGTTTCTCAATGGAAAGCTGGTTGTCTACATCAAAGGTCCGTATCGATTCGACTTCCTCTCCGAAAAAGTCAATCCGGTAAGGATGATCATCCGAAAATGAAAAGATGTCGACAATGCTGCCCCGCACAGAAAATTGTCCCGGCTGGTAGACAAAATCCACCTGTTCAAAATCGTATTCGAACAGCATGTCATTGAGGAAATCGGTAGATATTTTTTCTCCCTGGTGAATTTCAAGGGTGTTTTGTTCCATTTGCCTGCGGGCCGCCACCTTTTCAATGACCCCTTCCGGATAGCTTACAATCAGGGGTGTTTGGTTTTGCCGGATGGCGTTTAGTACTTCGGTGCGTAGGATAACATTGGTGGGATCTTCCTGGCCGATGTGTATGGAACGTTTATAGGTTGAGGAGAAGAAATGCACCCGTTCGGTGCCCACAAGGTTTTGCAGGTCATTGTAAAAAAAGGCGGCTTCTTCCTTGTCCTTCATGATGAAAACCATGGGAGCTGAAAGATCCCGGGCCAGTGCAGATGCAAAGGCACTTTTCAGGGATCCCAGCAATCCCCGCACATGGACATTCTTTTTCCCGTTTACGGCTTCCCTGAGCGCACCAACCTGGGGATGATCCTTGTATTTGACGGATAATTCCTGTATTTGCAATTTTCCGGATTTTGGAGACAAAAATAAATAAGGCCGGCCAATTAATAACCAACTCGCCCCATAAAATATTATGGTCCCCATCCGCTTTAAAGGACCCCGCTTAGCGGGGTCCTAACGCGGGGGTATCCTGACCACCCCGCTAAGCGGGGGTATTTTTCACCCCGCTTAGCGGGGGTTAGCGGGGGTATTTTAAAGCGGGGGCGTCTTAGGAATGGTCCTTCATGAATTGTTCGGCCCGCTCTACCATGATGCGGGAACCGGTAAAGAAAGGTACCCTTTGATGCAGGTTTTGGGGCACAATGTCCAGGATCCTGTTTTTACCGTCTGATGCCTTGCCATTGGCTTGCTCGGCCAGAAAAGCAATGGGGTTGCATTCATAAAGCAGGCGCAACTTGCCATTAGGTGAGTTGGCCGTAGGAGGGTAAATAAAAATTCCCCCCTTTAACAGGTTCCGGTGAAAATCAGCCACCAGCGAGCCAATGTACCGGGCTTTTTTGGGGCGGTGGGTGGCTTCATCCTTTTCCTGGCAGTATTTGATGTATTGCTTGAGCCCCTCGGGGAAATTGGTGTAGTTGCCTTCATTGAGCGAATAAATTCTCCCCTGTTCCGGGGTGATGATGTCGGGATGAGACAGGCAGAATTCACCAATGGCAGGATCCAGGGTGAAACCATTGACCCCCCGGCCGGTGGTGTAAACCAACATGGTGGAAGAACCGTAAATGACATATCCGGCTGCAATCTGACGGTTACCGCTCTGCAGAAAATCCCTTAACTCGGCTTTATGACCCCGCGGAGAAATCCTTTTATATATTGAAAAAATGGTGCCGATCGAGACATTCACATCAATGTTGGTCGATCCGTCCAGGGGATCCATCGTGACAATGTATTTGCCGTCGTTGGCCAGCTCGTCATCAAAGGTGATGATCTCCTGATTTTCTTCGGAGGCTATGCCACAGCACTCCCCACTGTCTTTTAAAGCCGTGGTGAACTGCATGTCAGCAAAAACATCCAGCTTTTGCTGGATTTCTCCCTGAACATTTTCCTTCCCTGCTGTTCCCAAGACATCCACTAGCCCGGCTTTATTGACTTTCTTATTTACGACCTTGGCTGCGATGCCTATATGATGAAGCAATCGCGACAATTCCCCTTTGGCATAGGGGATGTTTGCCTGCCTGCGTATGATGAACTCATTAAGGGTCGTAATCCGGTATTGTTTCATGTCTTTAGAATTTAGTACAGTTTAAAATTAAGATTGGTATTGGGCTTGGGGTGATTAAATTATGAAAAAAAGACCAAATTACCATGTTTGTTCGAAGATAATCAAGAAATTTGTGCAGGTGAACCAGAGAAAATATGTATTAATGGTTATTTATAAGTTTGGTGGGGCTTCGGTGAAGAATGCTGAAGGGGTGGTCAACCTGACAAATATTGTTTACACCCGTCAGCAAGCCAGGGTGGTGGTATTGTCGGCCTTTGGCAAAACCACCAACCAATTGGAAAAACTGGCTGGCTTTATTTATCATAAGGACCGCTCAGGCTTTAGGCAACAGCTCAGGTTGCTGCGGGATTATCATTATCAGATCATGCAGGAACTCTTTGCCAGTGATGATTTGGTGTATGAAGGGGTGCAATCCTCCTTTAACTGGCTGCAGGAGGCTTTTGACAGGGAATGGCATAGCTATGATTACCTGTATGATCAGGTGGTAAGCATCGGAGAGTTGCTTTCTACCTATGTGGTGGCGCACTATTTGGAAAGAACAGGCCTTACGTGCCGGCTGGTTGATATGCGCGAGCACCTGATCACCGATGATACCTACCGCGAGGCACAGGTAAACTGGGAAGCCTCTTCAAGGAGGATTATCCGGAATTTTCAACCCCGGGACAACGAACTGATCTTGACCCAGGGGTTTATTGGCGGGAGCATGAAGGGGGCCTCCACCACCCTTGGGCGGGAAGGCTCCGATTATTCAGCCGCCATTCTGGCCCATATCCTTGATGCGGGTTCCCTGGTCATATGGAAGGATGTCCCGGGGGTATTAAATGCTGACCCCCGGTTCTTTTCCGGCACCCAGAAGCTCGGGCGCATCTCCTACCAGGAGGCCATTGAACTGGCCTACTACGGGGCCAAAATCATCCACCCCAAAACCATCAAACCCTTGCAAAACAAGGGCATTCCCTTGAATGTACGCTCTTTTATTGAACCCGACCAACCTGGAACATGGATCGGCGATTATCCGGATTATGACGGGGCTGTACCCATCTTTATCATCAAAAACCAACAGGTGCTGATCTCGGTTTTACCCAAAGATTATTCGCTGGTAGTGGAGGAACAATTGAGCAAAATATACGGCCTCTTTGCCAAAAACCGAGTGAAGGTCAATATGATGCAGCACTCTGCCCTAAACTTTTCTGTATGTATGGATGATACCGCGGGGGTTTCCAGTTTAATGAGCGATCTTCGCGAGGATTACCGGGTGCTTTATAATAAGGGACTCCAGTTGATGACCGTGCGCCATTATACCGAGCAAATCGTGCGGGATGTTCAGAAATACCGCCGGATCCTGGTTGAACAAAGGAGCCGCCATACCGCCCAATTTCTCATGGAGACCACTTCATCCCCAATGCCGGATAATCTTATTGGCTATAATGGCCGATAATTTGTAGTAAGACTCGTGGGTCCAGCCAGCAACATGGGGGGTGAGGATCACCTGGGGCATTTCACTCAGTTCCCGGAAATGTTGAGGCAGCTTGCCGCTTTGATGAAGCCCTTCAAAATCGCTGCTTTCGTATTCAAGCACGTCGAGGGCCGCCGCTTTGACCTGCCCGCTTTTGAGGTTTTTTACCAGATCAGCTGTATTAACCACCGCCCCCCGGGAGGTGTTGATCAGGATCAGGGGTTTGCGGAATTGCCGGAGGAATGCATCGTTGACCATATAATGGGTCTCGGTGGTCAGGGGAACATGCAGACTCAGCACATCCGCTTCATCAAAAAGCCCGCTGAGCGCCTTTTCTTTAACCACTTGGCTGCTATAATCAAATTTGTACTTGTCCCAGGCGATGGTATTGACGCCCAACCCGGCCAGCTTCCCGGCAAAGGCACTGCCGGTATGGCCGTATCCGATCAGCCCGAGCGTCCTGCCCTTGATCTCCATCCCCCGGTGGGCCTCACGGTCCCATTGCCCCCCTTTTACATGCCCATTGGCCCGCGGGATCTGATTGATCAGGCTTAAAAGTAACCCCAGGGCATGCTCCCCAACGGCATCGCGGTTGCCCTCGGGCGAGTTCAAACATACAATGCCCTTTGATTCCGCATAACGCCGGTCAATGTTTTCCATGCCCGATCCAACACGGGCAATGAACTTCAGATGTCCCCCCCGGTCTATTAACCCATGATCCACCTTCACCTTGCTCCTGACGACAATGCCCTGATAATGGGGGATTTTTTTGCCAATTTCACCGGCTTCAATCCTGGGCTGATAGTCCGGTGCAAAACCCGCTTGTTCTAACTTTTCCATAAGTACCGGATGAACCGGATCAACAATGAAGACCTTCATCAATGGTTTGCTTTTTTTAGATTGGGATTTAACCGGACCATAAAAGCAGGCTTATAGCCTCTGAAACTTCCGTCATCCCGGTATACTTCATAAGCCAGCATGATCTGATGGACTTCTTTGACCATGCTTAGCTGTTGGGGATCAAAGTACCATCTTTCTTTAAACTGGATTTTGCCTACACGTTCACGGGAAAAGGATGCTTTGGCTTCGAGCTTTTCAACCTGCTCGATGGTCATGGGCTCGTGGGTGAAATAATCGTAGGGTTGGAGTTTCCCCTGGTAGACTGCCTCAAAGATGTGGTCGACGAAAGCCTTGCGCTCAAAGCTGCTGAGCCATTTTTCTTGCCATTGATCGGATTCTTTTCGGTTTTTGACCACAACCCCATAGTTGATGCTGTCAGCAACACCAATATACTGATTTTGAATGGAGTCGGTTTTCAGGGTGTGGGTTTCTTTATCTTCCCACCGGCGCTGGCAGCTGAAAGCCAGGACCAGGAGTGCCAGGAAGGCGGTTCCGGCAACCGCAACGTGGGCTATGTCACCGGTTGAAAACCAACCTTTTTGCATTTTTTTGCCCGGTAAATGCGCCATTTTTGTACACAATTTGTCCGTTAACCAATGTATGGGTGATCGAGTGATGGAAGGTTTGTCCTTCCAACGGCGACCAGCCACATTTGTAATACAGGCTTTCAGGGGTTACCTGCCAGGATTGGCGGGGATCGACCAATACCAGATCAGCCCAGTAACCGGGCCGTATATATCCCCGCTTGCTGACCTGAAAAAGGTCGGCAGGGGTGTGGCACATCTTTTCAACGATGGTGGGCAGCGAAAGCACCTCTTGGTGATGCAGCTCCAGCATGGCCGAAAGGGCATGCTGAACCATAGGCCCCCCGGAAGGCGCCTTCATATATGGCTGATCTTTTTCCCCGGCAAGATGTGGGGCATGATCCGTAGCCACCGTATCGATCCGGTGGTTTTGAAGCCCTTGCCTTAATGCTTCCCTGTCACTGGCCTTTTTGATGGCCGGATTCCACTTGATGCGCGTGCCCAGGCGGGCATAATCGCCCTGTTCAAACCATAAATGGTGGATGCAGGCTTCTGCCGTGATCTTTTTGTCTGGTTGATAAGGCCGGGCCTCAAACAGGTCAAGCTCCCGGGCTGTGCTTAAATGGAGGATGTGGAGCCGGCTCTTGTGCTTCCGGGCCAGTTTTACCGCCCGGGAAGAAGACCGGTAACAGGCCTCTTCACTGCGGATCAACGGATGATGGGCAACCGGGACGTTTTCTCCGTACTGCTTTTGATAATGCCTGGTATTGGCCCGCAGAATGTCCTCATCTTCACAGTGAGCAGCAATTAATACCGGCGATTGGGCAAAGATCTGCTCCAGGGCCCTTGTCTCATCTACCAGCATGTTGCCCGTGGAAGCGCCCATGAATACTTTTACTCCACATACCCGGGCCGGATCAAGCCGGCGAATCTCTTCCAGGTTGTCGTTGGTGGCCCCCAGATAAAAAGAATAGTTGGCGAAAGCATGCTTTTCGGCCAGTGAAAATTTGGTTTCCAGTTCCCTGAGGCTTATAGCCGGTGGCTTGGTATTGGGCATTTCCATAAACGAGGTGATCCCTCCGGCTATGGCTGCCCTTGACTCGGATTCGATGTCCGCTTTGTGGCTCAGCCCTGGTTCCCTGAAATGGACATGCTCATCAATAACCCCCGGTATTAGATACTGGCCTGTGGCGTTGAGCACTTCACTCTCCTGCCTGGCTTCAGCGGGGATGACCTCCCCCTTCTCATAGATCCCGGCCACCTTTCCTGCCCGGATCCATACCGAACCCTCCACAATGCGGCCTTCATTAACAATATGGGCATGCTCAATCAGAAGGGGTCTCATACTTTTTGTATTTTTTGAAAATGCTCCTTACTTTCATGCTCATAACTCCCCATAAGGCTTCATTGAAGATGCCTCCGCTCATCTTGGAGGTGCCCACTGCCCGGTTGGTGAAAATGATCGGAATTTCAACAATTTTAAAACCGAATTTCCACGCTGCAAATTTCATCTCGATCTGAAAAGCATAACCCACCAAACGTATTTTATCCAAATTGATTGTTTCCAGTACTTTACGCCGGTAGCATTTGAAGCCTGCCGTGGCATCAGTGATGTTCATCCCTGTAATGAAACTGACGTACCGTGAAGCAAAATATGAAATTAAGATGCGCCCGATGGGCCAGTTAACAACATTGGCCCCGTTCTTGTACCGCGAACCAATCGCCAGATCCGCCCCGTCGTAGGCACAGGCATCATAAAGCCGGGGCAGGTCGTCGGGGTTGTGGGAGAAATCGGCGTCCATCTCGAAAATGTAGTCGTACCGATGTTCGATGGCCCATTTGAAGCCTGTAATATAAGCCGTGCCCAATCCCAGCTTGCCTTCCCGCTCTAATAGAAACAGCCGCTCGGGAAATTCCTCTTGCAGATCCTTCACCTCCCGGGCTGTCCCATCCGGTGAGTTGTCGTCGATGATCAGCATGTGAAAGGGCACCTGAAGTGAAAAGATCTTTCGGATTATTCGGTCAATATTGCCTTTTTCATTATAGGTAGGGATGATCACCAGATTTTTATCCATAGAACCGGCTGCTTTTATTTGTTTTTGTGCTAATTTAAGATAATTATTTAAGAATTGACTGCTGAAACGGCGACATTCTCTTTTATTAGTAATACAAAAATCTGGTTGGTAGCCGGATATGTTTTTTTTGAAAAAAAACCGGCCCAAGTGTTTGTCAATTCAATTTGTGCACTATATTTGCACCTCGCATTCGCGTTCTTTAAGTGAAAGTTAACGGCAGAGATATTCGACAGGCCCGAAGTAATTGAGGTTAAGGCATTAAGAAGGGAGGGCAAAAAAGTTTAAAAAAACTTTAAAAAATATTTTGTGATCAACTCAAGACGAATTATCTTTGCAATCCCTTTTAACGAAACAAAGGGGAAACGATCTTAAAAATGATTCAAGTGATCATACAGGTTCTTTGAAATGTTGAGATAGAGAATTGAAAAGCAGCATCATCTTGTCAGATAATCGAGCACAGGAACTAATCAACTTTTTTATACAACGAAGAGTTTGATCCTGGCTCAGGATGAACGCTAGCGGCAGGCTTAACACATGCAAG
>Ga0207714_1000740_pt1 | contig 22002 bp, 17 predicted proteins | sample PonA232FremontCA_2_FD_187270 | JGI IMG/M metagenome (GOLD analysis project Ga0207714, IMG submission 187270) | Marine sediment microbial community from Fremont, CA, USA - Pond A23 Sediment 2 (SPAdes) | ecosystem: Environmental > Aquatic > Marine > Unclassified | place: USA: Fremont, California...
AGAGAATATTGTGCCCTGCTGGGTGAACAGCAGGGCACAAGGCTTCGCCTAGCGGCTGACAGAGCAAGAAACCCGTTACAGACAATCCTGAGCATCCCAATGGGGATGGCAAGTATTTGCTTTGCGGTTAACCCCGCAAAGCAAATGATCTTCCTTGGCGTCTTCCCTTGGCGTTCTTGGTGTCTTGGCGGTTAATCCATCCTCAGCCGATCAAGAGCAGTTTGTCGTCCTTTTTGACCTGATCCCCCTCCTGGCAGAGGATCTTCTGCACCGTCCCATCCACCGGCGCGGTAAGCGTGTTTTCCATCTTCATCGCCTCGAAGACCAGGATCGTATCACCCTGGTTGACCCAATCCCCGACTTGCACGTTTAAGGAGATGATCGTTCCGGGCATGGGCGCGTTCACAGGTTGCGCCTCGGAATCGGTCGCGGCTGCGGCTGGTTCTTCCCTGGCCGGTGCAGGCTTGCTTTCAGTTTCCCTGGCGGGTGCTTCACTTTCCCGGCCCGCGTGCCGCACCGAGGTAACGGTCGGCTCGCCCCCGATCTGCTCCAGATCCACGCGGAAGAATTCCTTGTTGATGTACACGTTGTAGGAGCTCACGTTTTCGGACAGCTCCGGGACCTCCACGACCTGTCCCTTGCGGGCCTTTTCCACGAGCTCCTGTTCCCTCTGGGCCTCTTCCATGGTCTTGGGACGCATGTCCTCGGGGACGTCCTCGAAGCCGTACTTCATGCGCAGGAAGCGCTTGCCGGTGGTGGGATACAGGGCGTAGATGAGCACGTCGTCGATGTCCTTGGCCAGGTCCTTCACGTCCTCACGGGCCTTGTCCAGCTCGGGTTCCAGGATGTCCGCGGGCCTGCCGGTGAAGGGCTGCTGACCGCGGGGATGATTGGCCAGGGCCTTGGCCTGCACTCCGTGGTCGATCGGGGCCGGGGGCTGTCCGTACAGGCCGAAGCAGAGGTCCTTCACCTGTTCCGTGATCATGGTGTAGCGCTCCTGGGGTGTATCAAAAAGGACGTTGTACACGGTCTGCGTACCCACGATCTGGCTGGTGGGCGTCACCAGGGGGACCTGGCCCAGCTCCCGGCGCACGCGGGGCAGCTCCTCGAAGACCTCGCCCAGCTTGTCCAGGGCGTCCATCTCCTTGAGCTGGTTGAAAAGGTTGGAGAGCATGCCTCCGGGTGTCTGGTGCAGGAGCACGTTGGTGTCGATGATGGACATGCGGTCGTTGAGGAGGTGCCTGTATTTGGGCGATATCTCGGAAAAGTGCTCCGAGCACTTGGTGAGCTGATTCAGGTCGAAGCCGGTATCCCTGCTGGTTCCACGCAGCGCGGCGACAAGCGGCTCCAGTCCGGGATGGGAGGTGCGGTAGGCCCAGGGTGAGAGGCAGACGTCAACGATGTCCACACCCGCCTCGATGGCCTTGAGCATGGCCATGTCCGCCATCCCGGAGGTGAAGTGGCTGTGCAGATGGATGGGCGTGTGCAGCTGCTGTTTCAGGGCCTTGATCAGGAAATAGGCGTCATAGGGGTCGATGATCCCGGCCATGTCCTTGATGCAGATGGTGTCCGCGCCCATGTCCTCCAGTTCCTTGGCCTTGTCCAGGTAGTACTGGAGGGTGTAGACCTCGCCGCCCATGCGCTGTTCGGTCAGGGAATAGCTGATCGCGCCCTGGAAGTGCTTGCCCTGTTCCTTGATGACCCCAACGGCGGTCTGGAAGTTGCGGAAGTCGTTCAGGGCGTCGAAGACGCGGAAGACGTCGATCCCGTTCTTGCAGCAGCGCTCGGTGAAGGTTTCGGCCACGTCGTCGGCGTAGTGCCGGTAGCCCACGAGGTTCTGCCCCCGCAGGAGCATGGAGAAGGGGGTTTTGGTGATGTATTTTTTCAGGGTTCGGATCCGCTCCCAGGGATCTTCCCCGAGAAAACGGTGCATGGTGTCGAAGGTTGCCCCGCCCCAGACCTCTATGGCGAAGAGGCCCACCTTGTCCATCTCCTCCGCGATGGGGACCAGGTCCTCGGTGCGCCCGCGCGTGGCGAACAGGGATTGATGGCCGTCGCGGAAGGTCAGGTCCTGGATCCGGAGGGGATGGTCCTTCTGGATGGACTCGTCCATGGTCCCCGCTTCCAGATTTCCCAGTGTCTCTCGCATATGTCTGTCTCCTGAACGTTCAATGTTCAACGTTCAAAGTTCAAGATTTAGTGAAAAACCGAGAGCATGACACCCGCTGCCACCGCCGATCCGATGACACCGGCAACATTGGGGCCCATGGCGTGCATGAGCAGGAAATTGTCCGGGCGCTCCTGCTGGCCCACAGTCTGGGAGACCCGCGCGGCCATGGGCACCGCGGACACTCCGGCCGACCCCACCAGCGGGTTGATCTTCTTCCTGGTGATCAGGTTCAGGAACTTGGCCAGCAGGACCCCGCAGGCCGTGCCTATGCAGAAGGCAATAATTCCCAGGGCCAGGATCTTCAGGGTCTGGAGGTTGAGAAAGGCCTCGGCGCTGGCCGTGGCCCCGACTGTTATGCCCAAAAATATGGTGACGATATTGATCAGCGAATGCTGGGTCGTGTCCGAAAGCCGTTTGGTCACCAGGCACTCCCGTAGGAGGTTGCCGAACATGAGCATGCCCACCAGCGGGGCGGCGTCCGGCAGAAAGAGCAGGACGAGCGTTGTCACCAGGATGGGGAAGATGATCTTTTCCCGCTGTGCCACTTGTCGCATTTGCTCCATGGCGATCCTGCGCTCCTGCTGGGTGGTGAAGAGCTTCATAATGGGAGGCTGAATGATTGGCACCAGGGCCATGTAGGAGTACGCCGCGACAGCGGTGGCCGCGAGCATGTGCGGAGCGAGCAGGGAAGCCAGGTAGATGGTGGTCGGGCCGTCCGCTCCCCCGATAATGGCGATGCTCGCCGCCTCGGGATGGGTGAATCCCAGACCGATAGCGCCGAGGAAAGTGGCGAATATGCCGAACTGGGCAGCCGCGCCAAGGAGGAGGCTCTTGGGATTGGCGATCAGGGGCCCGAAATCGGTGAGCGCCCCCACTCCCATAAAGATGATGGGCGGAAAGATGCCCAGCTTGTCACCCTGATACAGATAGTAGAGAAGACCGCCGATCTCGTCGGTTTTGATGGAGCCGCCGCTCACCTCCATGATCGGTTCCGCCATGAGCCCGGTCATGGGAATATTGATGAGAAGCATGCCGAAGCCGATGGGGACCAGGAGCAGAGGCTCGTATTTCTTGCCGATGCCCAGGTAGAGCAGTCCCATGGCAATGAGAAGCATGACCACATGCCCCGGGGTCAGATGGGCGAACCCGGTGGAGTTGATGAACATGAGCAGTTTATCCAGCATGTCGCCTCGCTCCAATTTGGCTCCGGGCGGAATTCCCGTGGCCTGTAGCGTGCTCTCCGCTGCGGTTCTGCCTTAGTGAAATGCCGTTCTGGGGGTCATCCATGGAGATAGAAACCTTGTTCCGGTGCTCCGTGCCCGGTTTCGATTCGAAGAGAGAAATGCGGTTCCAATAAATGGCGTCAGGCGATACCGGGATTTAAAACAGTGACCTAGCTATAGGGCACCATATAGGGCGATCTGTGGGCCCGCGTTTGCTGCACGCGCTTGTACGCGGCAACCGCCGCGGAAATTGCGGCAACGCGTTCCCTGTCGTCGCGGACCACTGTTTGGGCTTCGGGCGTCTCCCGGGTTTCCGGAACGGAAGCGGCCGTCTCCTGTTGTGAATCCGGGACGAGAAGGGATTCGCCCCTCTCGCGGTTGACGATCCAGCCCAGGGCGGAAACCGCCACATACAGGATGGCCAGGATGATGAGCACCATCCCCATCCCCAGGATGGTTAGCTGTATTCCCAGGATCAGATCGTTCATGCCGTGCTCCGCTGAGAGTGGTGGCCTTGGCTCGGGGAAAGCTTGGGGCGGGATTCGCCTCGTACCGTCCGGGCCAGAGGGGCAAATCGCCGTTCAAAAAATTTGTGGCAAGGGATATATCCCGGCCCGGTGCTTCGGGCAGCGCCGGGCCGGAATGCGCATGTGGTTGCGGTTTGAGGTTATTCCGCGAGATCCAGGGCCTTCTGGATGCGCTGCTCGCCGATGACGTCGTAGAACTCGGGATAGATTTCCTGCATCTCGCTCTTCCAGGCCTGGCGCTGCTCGTCGGTCAGCTCGTGGATCTCGACCTCGCCGGACTCGCGGATCTTTTCCAGCTGGCTCATGTTCAGCTCTTTGGCCGCCTTGCGCTCGAACTCCGTGGCGTCGGCCACGCACTTCTTGATGGTCTTTTGCAGGTCGCTGGGCAGCTTCTTCCAGAACATCTGGTTGGTGACCAGCATGTACCCCAGGTAGCCGTGGTTGCTCAGGCTCAGGTGCTTCTGCACCTCGTGGAACTTCTTGGTGTAGATGTTGGAGATGGTGTTCTCCTGGCCGTCCACAACGCCCTGCTGCAGCGCGCTGTAAACCTCGGAGAAGGGCAGCACCTGCGGGCTGGCGTCAACGGCCTTGAACTGCTCCTCCAGCACCTTGGAGGACATGATGCGGAACTTCTTACCGGCCACGTCCTCGGGCATGCGGATGGGGGTGTTCTTCAGGGAGATCTGCTTGAAGCCGTTGTCCCAGTAGGCCAGGCCCTTGAGGTTCTGCTTCTTGACCATGTCCAACAGCTCCTGCCCCACGCTGCTGTCCATGAACTTGTACAGATGATCCCGGTCCTCGAAGAGGAAGGGCAGATCGAAGATCTGCAGCTCGGGCACGAAGCCGGTGAACTTGGAGAAGCTGGGGCAGGCCATCTGGATGCTGTTCATCTGCAGGGCCTCGATGGCCTCGCGATCGGAGTACAGGGCGGCGTTGGGATAGACCTCGACAATCACCCGGCCGTCGGTCCGCTTTTCAACGAGCTTCTTGAACTTGTTGGCCGCCTGGCCCTTGGGGGTGTCCACGGCGACAACGTGGCTGAACTTGATGGTGTAGTCCGCGGCGAAGGACGGTGCCGCCACCGCCAGCAGAAACACCGCCATCATGCCGATGCATAGAGATTTCACTTTCATGCTCCCCTCCTTTGTTTGGAATGAGGTTTCCAATATGTGATCCGGGTTGGTTCGCTACTCAGACCCGGTCTCACCCTCCGTAGATCATCTCCGGAACGAACAGGGAGATCTGCGGGACGTAGGTGATAACGGCCAGCCCGCAGAGCAGTGCAAGGAACCATGGCAGTGATGCCTTGATCGTCTGTTGCAGGGTCAATCCGGAGATGCCGCTGGCCACAAAGAGGTTGAGGCCCACTGGCGGCGTGAGCATGCCGATCTCCATGTTCACGGTGATGATCACCCCGAGGTGAATGGGGTCGATGCCCAGCTTCATGGCGATGGGGAAGATAAGCGGAGCCAGGATCATGATCAGGCTGGAGGGCTCCATGAAATTGCCCGCCAGCAGGAGCAGGAGATTGATCAGGATGAGGAAGGTGTACTTGTTCAGCTCCAGGGCCACGATGAAGTTGGCCAGGTCCTGGGGCATCTGCTGCGTGGTCAGCACGTGGGCGAAAATCATGGCGTTGGCGATGATGAACATGATCATGGCCGCCGTCGCCGCGGCCGTGTTGATCGTTCTGGGGATGTCCTTCCATTTGAGATCCCCGTAGATGAACTTGGCGGTGATAAAGGCGTACACCGCGGCAACAGCGGCCGCCTCGGTGGGGGTGAAGAGTCCGCCGTAGATCCCGCCGATGACGATGATGATGACCATGAGGCCCCAGATGGCGTCCTTGAAGGCGGCCCAGATCTCGGAGAGCGGGGCCATGGGCTTGCGCTTGTGGCCGCCCTTGACCGCGGCCACATAGGTCACTCCCATGAGCATCAGGCCCAGGAAGGCCGCCGGCACGATGCCGGCCATGAAAAGGGCGCCGATGGACTGGTCCACGGTAACCCCGTAAACGATGAGAATAATGGACGGGGGCATGAGGATGCCCAGGGATCCGGAAGACACGATGGAGCCCACGGAGAAGCGCTCGCTGTAGCCGTCCTCCTGGATGGCTCCCATCATGATGGAGCCGATGGCCGCCACCGTGGCCGGGGAGGATCCGCTCACCGCGGCAAAGATGACGCAGGCGAAAATCGCGGACATGGGAAGGCCGCCGGGCAGATGCCCCACCAGGGAGCGGGCGAAGCGGATGATGCGGTGCGCGGTTCCGCCCTGGGCCATGAAGTTGCCCATGAGCACGAACAAGGGAATGGCCATGAGGGCGAACTTGTTCAGGGAGATGAAGAGCTTCTGGGCAATGGTCATGGGTGTGGTGCCGGTGAAGAACACCATGAACACGGACGCGGAGATCCCCAGGGACAGCGCGATGGGGACTCCAGCCAGAAGCAGGGCAAAGAGAATACCGAAGAGAATGTAGGGTTCCATTGTCGGCTGCTCCTAAACGGCTTGCTGCTCGGTGGACGGGGCTTTTTCCGGTTCTTTCATGATCGCGTCGTAGGTGAACTCGGACACGGGAGTGACGAGCGCCCTATAAAGCTTGAGAAAGAGCTGATAGATGGCGATGGTCATGGAAAGCGGGACGACCGTGTAGATGATCCAGAACTGGATGCGCAGCTCCACCTCGATCTGGTCGAACTGCATGCTGAACTGGATGAAGTCGATGGCCCACTTCACCAGGAATCCGAGGAAGACCATCATTACGAGGAGATTGACTATGAGGAGATATTTGGAGATCGCACGGGGAAAATTCTCGATGAGCACGGTGACACCGATGTGCATCCCGATCTTGAAGCCGTGAGCCGCTCCGAAGAGGGCGGACCAGATAAAGAGATACTCCGTGAGCGGGGCGGCCCAAGTGATCGAGGTGCCCAGGGCGTAGCGCCCCACCACGTTGACAAAGGCCACGATTGTGGCGGTGGACATGCAGACCACCATCATGGTGGTGCTGAACAGGCTGATGGCGTCGTCGATGCGTTTTGCTGCTGACATGGTTAAACTCGGCTCTCGAATGATGTGTTTGTGAGTGAAAGCTGTTTCGGAGAAGTCACTTTGGTTGTTTGACAGCACCAGGAAAAGCGAAATCGATACGTTGACGTCTTCCCTATTCTGCCAAGACCTTAGACCAGGTCGAGTCGGAGGCCAATTGCGAGATTTCTGACTGCAGCGTCGGAATTGTTCTTACGTTGATGTCAGAAATTTTCTGACAAGGAGGTGGGGCGGTACTGGCTAAATGATGTTGTGCTCGTGGGCGAAGCGGGAGATGTCCGCGTTGTTGCGAAGCCCCAGCTTTTTGAGGATCCTCTGGCGATGCGTGTCCACTGTCTTGACGCTGATATTGTAGGATTCGGCGATCTCCTGGTTTGTAGAGCCCATGGCCAGCTGTCTGAGCACCTGGAGCTCGCGCATGGACAGTGATCCGGGGAGGTCCTCCTCCGATCCCTTTCTGGATAAATGCAGGGCGAGCGCCTCGGCGACCTCCTCGGGGAAGAACCGCTTGCCGGACTGGACCTTGCGCAGGGCCTGCACCAGCTGCTCCGAAGCCGACCGCTTGGTGATGTAGCCCATGGCTCCCGCCTGAACGGCGCGGTACATGTACTGCCTGTCCTCGTGAACGGTCAGGACCACGATGGGCAGGTCCGGGTAATGGGACAGAAGGCGGTTGATGAGCTCGAGCCCGTCGATATCCGGCATGGAAATATCGATCACCGCGACGTCGGGCCGGGTCTTCAGAGCGGCTTCCAGGGCCCTGGTCCCGTCGGACGCTTCGGCAAGGACTTCCATGTCCTCGCAGTCCTCGATGATGCGGCGCAGACCGTCTAAAACGATGCTGTGATCGTCCGCGAGAAGCACCTTCACAAACGTTCTCCTTGCTCTGGATTGGTGTGGGCTCCGCTATCCGGCGCCTCGACGAGGGGAACGCGACAGATGACCGAGGTTCCTCCTCCGGGCGCCCTTTCCATCCGCAGCTCGCCCCCCACGATATAGGCCCGCTCCTGCATGCCGGTGATGCCGAATCCCTGTGCCTCCTGATCCCCCGGCAGGCCGAGACCGTTATCCCGCACGTGCACATGGAGGTGCCCGTCTTCGCGATGCATGGAGACCGAGACCTGCGTGGCCCTGGAGTGGCGCACACTGTTCGTCAGAGCCTCCTGGACGATGCGGTAAACGGCTGTTGATTCGGTCTTGGGCAGCTCGGGAACGTCATGATGCTCGAAGATGTAGGCCATCTCCGTGCGTTGCTCGTAATCGGAGATCAGCGACTCCACGGCGTCGATCAGTCCCAGGTCGTCCAGAACCCCCGGCCTGAGCTCATGGGACATGCGGCTCACGTCGTCCAGGGTCTTGTCGATATGGTCCCGCATGGTTGTCGCGCGTTTCCAGGCGGTTTCCTCCTTGTCCAGAAGATAGGAGGCGAGCCAGACGCAGTCCATGCGCAGGGCTGTCAGCATCTGGCCCAGCTCGTCGTGGAGCTCGCGGGATATGGCTTCCCGCTCCCGTTCCTGGTCCGCGATGATGTTGCGGGAAAGGTTGCGCAGCCGGTTCTGGACCCGCTGCAGCTCGGTGATGTCCGTCAGGATGCCGCACAGCGCGTTGATCTGGCCCTCTTCGCTGTAAATGGGGAACTTGATGGAGAGATAGACGTGGATACCGTCGGCGAGCTCCAGCCGCTCCGTGAAGCGGAATGCGGCATGGGTCTGCAGGACGTGCCGGTCGTTTTGCGAGATCTGCGCGGCGAAATCCGGGGGAAGGATATCGTCATCGGTTCGTCCGTACACGTCCTGGCCCTGAAGGGAAAGAATCTCCCGGAAACGGTCGTTGATCAGGCGATAGGTGCCATCCGTATTCTTGAGATAGATCAAGGCGGGGGTGTACTTGAGGATCCCGGTGAATTCCTGGGTCCGCTGGTTGACCAGCCGCTCCAGCTGCCGGGAATACTGGCTGAGCTTCTCCTTGGCCCGCTCCAGCTCCTCCTGTTCCTTCTTGCGCTCCGTAACATCCACGGAAACCGCGAGAGTGCGGCTGATCTCGCCATGTTCGTCCAGGATGGCGTTGCAGGTGAGCAGGATGTCCATCGTGGAGCCATCCTTCTTGATGAGCCTGTAGGGGACATCCCGGCAGAAGCCTGTTCGGAAAAAATAGGGAAGGATGGTGTTTTCGGCGTATTTCTTGGAGTCCGGGGTCAAGAAGACGGTGAGGTTTCGGCCGAGGACTTCTTCGCGGGTGTATCCCGTGGCCTCGAGCCAAAAGTCGCTCACCTGGATCATACGGTAATCGGTGTCGATGGAGTGAAGCATGGCGGGCGTGTTGTGGTAGAGGTAGCGATAGTCCCGCTCGCTTTTGCGCAGATCCTGCTCGGCCTTGCGGCGTCGGCTTAGCTCCTGTTCCGCGCGGGTGTAGAGAAAAAAGACGTACAGGCCGATCAAGATACAGAGACCGGCGACCAGCGGACCCAGGATCCGGACAAAGGGCTGTTGCACACTATTCAGGATCTTCTGCCTGGAGCGCATGTACACCAGCTCCCAACCCGGGAAGCTGGGCAGGCTGCGCGTAGAGGCCAGATAAATATTGCTTTCGGGGCTTTCCACCCGGTTCCCGTCGATGTCCCACTCTATCCAGGGCCACGGGCCGTCTCCGAATTGCTGGGACTTTTCAATTGCTCGGCGATCCTGCTCGGTGAGGTCGGCAGTGCTTTTGTAGAGCCAGTCCTGTCGATTGCTGATGAAGATGACGCCTTGCGGGTCGCGGACCAGGAAGGTCCCCTTGTCCACGGAAAGCAGCTTGGTCTCCACGTATTCCACCGAGGCCTTCATGACCGCGACCCCAATAATCTTTCCGGTTTCATCGGAGTACACCGGGTGGCTGGAGTAAGCCCCGCGTTCTTCCGAGGTCGTGCCCAGGGCCAGGTACACGTGCGGCTGTCCGGAAATCGCCTTCCGGAAGTAGGGCCTGAAGCCGAAGTCCTGGCCCACAAAGCTGTCCGGCTCGTCCCTGTTGCTGGAGGCGATCGTTCTGCCGCTGGGCCCCATAATGTAGCAGACGCTCACCCCGAAAGCCGAGGTATAGTGGTCCAGCATCCGGTTCGCCTCTCGTAGTGCGCCGGGATCATCTCCAGCCAAGGCATGTTGTGTCTCGCGCATTCCCGCTAGGGCGCGCACCGGCTGCTCGAACTGGGTCAGATATCTGTGCAGATCCCGACTCACGTTGGTGGCGGTGGTCCGAAGGCGACGTTCCGCTTCCTCCAGGGCGGCATCCTTCATGGATGTGTAGTAGAGATATCCGCCAATGCAGACCAGGATAACCGTCTGGACGGCGAAGAGGATCAGGATGCGGCGCAATCTCACGGTTTTCTCCTGAAAACGGGTCTCGGCTCGCCAAAATCGCGCGCAATGGGTCAATTGTGACCCGGATGGGGGCAAGCCTGTCAAACAAGGCACGGAATGAGCGCGTGCTTGAGGAAAAAGGATTTCCGGAGAAGAGCCATTTTCTGAATCCAGGCGACGTAAGCCTTACCGGGCCGTTTTGTGCTTTTGCGGCAGGAAGAGTGGCCCACCGCCGAGGCGCGGAGAACGCGGAGGGAAGGACGCGGAGGAAGAAGCATTATCCTTTGCCCTGAGACGGGGCAAAGGATAATAGGACTCCGCTTGGCTAGAGTCCCGATTAGCTTTTTCGCGGGGCTGAGTCCTTTTGCTTTGCGGCACCTCACCGCAAAGCAAAAAAATGTATCTCTGCGTCTCCTCAGTGCCCTCTGCGCCTCTGCGGTGAAAAAATGCTCCCTGAAGCTTTGCAGTCCGCCTGTTCTGCCCCCCCCTGAATGGTTATCAGGCGACAGAGTTCGAGTTTAGGGGCAAATCATTCCGGTGACAAGGCCTCTAACCAATGACGTGAACCTGTTGACTCCTGTCGGCTTTTCTCGGGTGGCTGAAACCGGTTCAGGATTGCCGGTGAGTCCGGCACCGGTTTTCCGGAAAAGAGGACATCGTTCCAGGTTTCACATTCTTCAGTCATGTGGGCGGGATGTGATTGAAACGGCAATAAAACAGGGCCATGCGCCGATTTTTCGGGTTTCAGGGACAAGAAAGTGAATCGACTGCGATTTCAGGAAGCTGAAGCACGGGTCCGACCAGCCGTCAGGCTACGTGTTGAGCTGGATTTGTCGGGAGTAGAGAGAAGATGCGCTTTTGGCTTTGCCTTCAGGATGTCGAACCCTGGATAAACAGTGAGCTGAAAATGGGTACCGCCCTGAATGCTCGTGTTCACGGGAGCTCACGGCACACCGCCCACTGTGCAAGTTGTGCAAGCAGTTGTACAGTGTTTACTTGTGCGAATAGGGCAGCATGATAAATCCTATTATAAAAAAGGATTGGTCAATCTTTCCGTTTCCAATTAGGTTGTTCTTGGTTTCACGAGGGGTGCTCAACGCCTTCTTCGGATAACCGGATGTGGTTGCTCGAGAAAAAAAGACAACGGGGATTGTCCCTTGAAAATGCGAAAAAACAGGAGTGATAAAACAATGAAACGAGTACTATGCGATAGCCTGATTCTCGTCGGGTGGGCGGGGCTGATCTGTGCCCCCTTCACCTTCGGCGGCAGCCTGGCTCTTTCCGCTTTGAGCTTTCTCTCTGCCCATTTGTTGGAGGTAAAGAGCGCCACTACCCGACCCGTCTAGCTCCGTCCTCCGCATCTCGCCCACTTTTTTGCGCCTCCTTCCGTGAGTGCGCCTTGCATCCAGACCCTCATTCGGTTTAGATTTTTTCCTCGGACGGGGGCGGTTCGTCCCCGTCCGAGCTTTTTCCATCGCTTGATCCGTGCGCTCGTGCCGCACGGTCTTTATATCTGTGTTTGAAACAGCGGGATACGCGTTTTGACGGTGTCCTGCGTGCGTAAAAGAGAAACAAAACGTTCCGATCCGTCACTGAGTCAGGTTGTACCGACCTCATTTTCCGATGTGGGTCGGGATGTGGGTCGGCGGGTATAGCCGTGGCGACAGATCGGAACCGAGGAATTCATCCGGGGGATTGTATGAGTCAGCAGGACGCGGAAAAGATCATCTATTCCATGATGCGTGTGAGCAAGCACTACAAGGGACAGCCCGTCCTCCGGGACATTTCCCTGTCCTATTTCTACGGGGCCAAGATCGGTGTTATCGGCCTCAACGGCTCGGGCAAAAGCACGCTTCTGCGCATCATGGCCGGAGTGGATCCGGACTTCGAGGGCGAAACCCACCTGGCTCCGGGATACAGCGTGGGCTTACTGGAACAGGAGCCCCAACTGGACGACACCAAGACCGTTCGGGGTGTGGTCGCTGAGGGGGCCCAAGAGACCTTTGATCTTCTGAGCGAGTTCGAGCGGATTAACGAGCAGTTCGCCGAGCCCATGGACGATGAGGCCATGCAGAATCTTCTGGAGCGGCAGGCCGAGGTGCAGAATCAGCTCGACGCCATCGGCGCCTGGGACGTGGAGAGTCAGCTGAACATGGCCATGGAGGCCCTTCGCTGCCCCTCCGGGGACACACCGGTCGAGGTCCTGTCCGGGGGTGAGCGCCGTAGGGTGGCCCTGTGCCGATTGCTCGTGCGCCAGCCGGACATCCTTTTGCTGGACGAGCCCACGAACCATCTGGACGCGGAGACCATGGTCTGGTTGGAGCATCATCTCCACGCCTATCACGGCACGGTGATCGCCGTGACCCACGATCGCTACTTCCTGAACAACGTGGCCGGGTGGATTCTGGAGCTGGACCGGGGGCACGGCGTCCCCTGGAAGGGCAACTACGCCTCCTGGCTGGAGCAGAAAAAGACCCGCATGGACACGGAGAAGAAGGGGGACAAGCACTGGCGCAAGACCCTTGAGCGCGAGCTGGAATGGATCGACATGTCCAACGAGCAGCGCCATGCCAGGAACAGGTCCCGCATCGAGAACTACGACAAAATGCTTAGCCGGGAGTCCGGAACCGGGGTGGAGGATCTGGAGATCCCCATGCCCCCGGGGCCGCGTCTCGGTGATGTCGTTGTGGAGGCGGACGGTGTGCGCAAGGGTTTCGGTGAGACTCTGCTCATGGATGATCTCTCCTTTCTGGTGCCCCCTGGGGCTATCGTGGGCATTATCGGACCCAATGGCACGGGCAAGACCACCCTCTTCCGCATGATCACGGGCGGAGAGGAACCGGATGCGGGGAGCCTCAGGCTGGGGTCCACGGTACAGATGGCCTATGTGGAGCAGAGCCGGGACCGTCTGGATTCGGAACAGACTGTTTGGGAGGCCGTGAGTGAAGGAAGGGACACCATCAAGATCGGTGACCGGGAACTTCGTTCCAGGGCCTATATCGCCCGCTTCAATATCACCGGCTCGGAGCAGCAGAAGAAGCTCGGCGAGCTTTCCGGCGGAGTGCGCAACAGGGTGCATCTGGCCATGATGCTCAAGGAGGGGGCCAATCTCCTGCTGCTGGACGAGCCGACCAACGATCTGGACGTGAATACCATGCGCGCGCTCGAGGACTCGCTGCAGAGCTTTGCCGGAAGCGCCATGGTTATCAGCCACGACCGCTGGTTCCTGGATCGCGTGGCCACGCACATCCTGGCCTTTGAGGGGCAGGGCGAGGTGATCTGGTTCGAGGGCAACTTCTCCGAATACGAGGAGGACAAACGCAAGCGGCTCGGCGCGGATGCGGACGGAACAGCCCGGAGCAAGCACCGCAAGCTCAAGCGTTAGGCCCTTTCCGGGCCCCCTGGTAACCATTCAGGGGGCAAGAATGTTGAACCGCCAAGGCGCTAAGGGCGCCCCGGTGAAACACCCTGAAAGGGCACCCGGTTTCACGGGGCAGGCCAAGGAAGACGCCAAGAAAGAGTTTTTCCTTTGCCGGGTTGACGGCAAAGGAAAAGGCTTCGCCTTGCGGCGCAGCTTTTAGCTCCTGATCCTGAAGGCCGGGTTTCGCCTTGACGACCTCTTTTCCGGCTTAGCGGTTGAGAGAGCACGCCACAAAGGTGACAGGCATTCATTTTTTGGAGTTCTAGCGTTCGAAGAAACCTCGTGAACGCTTACGACCTCTGAGTCCATTCATTCGCGGTTGTATAAGCCCATTGGGGCGGAAGGAGACTTCCTCCCGCCCCAATGGGCTTTTTTTATGGGGAAAGTGAATCAGCAGGAAATGGATGGGCCGCGCGTGAAAGAAACACTTACCAAGCACATCGATGGCATGGATTCCCGGAAAACTGCATCATGTGGACCCGGTATTATTCCTGATGCATAATAAACAATATATCAATGTACTTGTTTCAAATGGTAAGGTGAATGCGATGAGTCATCCAGCCAATGAAAATTATATAAAAAGGTTACTGATAGATACATGAAAAACAGAATGAGTGGATATATCGTATGGCAATGAATTAATGAACAAGAAACATCGCTAGTGCATGTGAATGGGGATCCGGACATATGGAACGGACGTATAGAACTCTTGTTATCCCGGCAGAACAACAACAGGCTATGATCCCTATTCCTTGAAAGAAATAATACTTCCCCGCCGATAGGCGACTCCGGTTTTCTGTTAGACGGTGAATGAACATTCCCTGCCGGAAAATTCCTCGAGCATGATCAGTTCAATGCCTTCCGCGAAAGAGCCAACGCGCACATCCTGCTCAAGTTTCAGTGTTTTGCGACTTCATTCCGGCGCTTGCGAATGCCGCGAATCGATTTGGGTTTGAGTGTTAAATATCAAAATATGCGAATATAGCAATAACTAGGTGTGTTTGAAGGGAGTGGTCGGTGATATCCGTTTGAATAAAGCATTGTTGTAGAGAAATTCAAATATTATAAAAAGTATAGTAAAAGATTCACGCAAATAGTGTAATAAAAAATCTTTTTAATGAATTGTTTAAAAAAAGTTTGCTAGTAATTAAAAAGCAATTTTAGCAATTATAATACATAATATAAATATAGTAAAATTTATATTTCATTAAATTTTTTGATTATGATTTTCGTGTATGTGTAAAAAAATACCCTAAAATAAATAAGAATGTACTGTATTTTACAAGATACAATACATATTTTAGTAATAAAATTTATTATGTGCAGACATATTGACAAATAGTGCCAATTTTGATTTTTATAATATGGACGAAACGAGGCTTGTGCCCTTTGTTGCTTTCAGAAACTTTTTAGTTAGAAATTTCAGTGTGTTCCAGTACCTTGAAGGGACGAAGGAGGTCTTGTTGCAAGTTCTCATCGACAGCCTGATCTACAGCTCGGAGCTGGCTCTTCTGGCCATTGGGGTAACCATGGTCTACGGGGCGCTGCGATTTCCCAACTTTGCCCATGTGGAGTTCGCGACCCTGGGCGCCTATCTGGCCTTTGTGCTGAGCGCCGGCCTGGGGGCACCCCTTTATGTGGCTCTTTTGATCGCCGCGGTGATGGTCGGCGTGGTCGGTGTGGGGATAGACCTGGCGGTTTTTCGCAAGCTGCGGCAAACCTCGCCCATTCTGCTCATGATCGCCTCCTTCGGGATCGGTATCGCTTTGCGGGAGGCGATACGGGCTATCTGGGGCACATCCCCGGTTTTCTATCCCCTCCCCCTGCAGCGTCCGTTGCAATTGTGGGGGGATATGAGCGCCACCCCGGTTCAGATCGCGATCATTCTTCTCGCGGCGGTCTGCGTCTACGGTTTTCATCTCCTGCTCAACCGGACCAAGCTGGGCATCGCCATGCGCAGCCTGGCGGACAATCCCAATCTCGCCGAGGCGAGCGGGATCAACACGGAGCGGATCATCCGCTCCGTGTGGCTGATCGGGGCGGGAATGGCCGGTCTGGGCGGGGTGATGATCGGCCTGGACACCCAGGTCCATCCCAACATGGGATTCGCCATCATCATCCCCGTGTTCTGCGCGGCAATCCTGGGAGGGATCGGCAATCCCTACGGAGCCATGCTCGGGGCCCTTGTCGTGGCCTTCGCCCAGAACGTGGGCCTTGCCATCGACTGGGCGCCGCTTGCGTCCATCCTTGGCTGGAGCGGGGAAGGCGGGCTGTATATCCCCACGGGGTATAAGGCGGCCATTCCCTTCGGCCTGCTCATCCTGTGCCTGCTTCTGCGACCGCAAGGACTTATGGGAGATCCGAACCGATGATCGAATTCCTGATTTATCTGCTCACCATGATCGGTATTTGGGGCATTCTCAGCCTCAGCCTGCACATCCAGTACGGCATGACCGGTCTGATCAATCTGGGACACGTGGTGTTTTTCATGCTGGGGGCCTATGTCTCCACCATCCTGGTCATGCTTGTGGGAGCGCCCTTCATTGTCGGCCTTGCGGGGGGCATGATCGTCGCCGCGCTCGTCGCCGTGGTCATGGCTCTGCCCACCGCCAATCTCAGGGAGGACTACTGGGCCATCTGCACCCTGGCCTTTGCGGAAATGGTCAGGCTGTTCTTCCTGAATCAGCCGCTGAAGGGGGACTACATGGGCGCCTCCTTCGGGGTGAGCGGAATCCCGCAGCCCTTGAGCGCTCTCTTCAGCGACTACGGGTACAACCTCTTCTACATGGTTCTGGTGCTGGTCTGTCTCCTCGCGGCCTTCGGCTTCGTGCTCTGGCTCGCCAGACAACCCTTCGGCAGGGCCTTGAAGGCCATTCGGGAGGGAGACGAGGTTCCCCTGACCCTGGGTAAGGCCGTGGGGAGCTACCGGATCCGGGCCATGGCCCTGGCTGGTTTGCTCGGCGGGGCGGCGGGAAGCCTCTTCGCCCACTACAACGCCTTTATCTCCCCGAACTATTTTTTGCCCCTGGAGACCTTTCTGGTCTGGGCCATGATCATCCTGGGGGGAGCGGGCAATCCCCTGGGCGCGCTTGCCGGGACGGTGATCATTCAGCTCCTGTACAATTCCACCCGCTTCATGAAGGCATTCGTGCCCCTCGACGCCAGCATGCTGGGATCCCTGCGCATGGTCTTCATCGGCGTTCTGATCGTGGTGGTGATTCTGTATCTGCCCCAAGGACTCTTTCCGGAGAAAAAGAGGTCGTATGCAAGGACACGAGCAAAAGCTTCTGCGGATTAAGGCCATCCGAAAGCAATTCGGCGGCGTGAACGCCCTGAACGGCGTCTCCATGGACGTGGAGCCGGGAACCGTCACCGGTCTGATCGGGCCCAACGGCTCGGGCAAGTCCACCCTGTTCAATGTCATCACAGGTTTTGTGCGGCCCGATCAGGGCGAGGCCGTGTTCGACGGCGAGCCGCTCAATGGGCTGACACCGGATCGCATAGCCCACAAGGGGCTCTTTCGTTCCTTTCAGATGAGCCTGCAGCCCAAAAGGATGACCGTGATGGAGAACATGCTCCTCTGCCCCATGCGGCAGGATGGGGAGAGCCTCCTGGGCGCCCTTCTGCGTCCCGGAAAAGTACGCCGGCAGGAACGGGCCAACAGGGAAAAGGCCTTCGAGATCCTGGAAACGGTGAATCTGGCGGACAAGGGGGATACCCTCGTAGGGTCCCTGTCCGGAGGTCAGAAAAAACTCCTCTCCCTGGCCCAGGCCCTGATGATCGGCCCCAAGCTGATCCTGCTCGACGAGCCCGTTGCAGGGGTCAATCCCAGGCTCATCGAGGACATCGCCCGGGTGCTCCTCAAGCTGAAGGAGCAGGGGCAGAACTTCCTCGTCGTGGAGCACAACATGAAGTTTGTGCGCCAGGTCTGCGACGTGCTCCACGTGCTGGATGTGGGGGATGTGATCGCCAGCGGGCCCACCCTGGAGACGCTGAACAGGGAAGAGGTTCTGGAGGCCTATCTGGCCAAGAACTGACCCGCGGACGGGTCTGGAGCAAAAAAGGAGGGAATCATGATTTCCCTGGAAGTGAAGGATATTCATGCCGGATACGGCGAGGCCAGGATTCTCCATGGAGTGGATCTGCAGGCCAACGGCAGCGATGGGGCGGTCACGGTGATCGGCCCCAACGGGGCGGGCAAGTCCACTCTGCTTAAGGCTGTCATGGGCTTTTTGATCCCCGAGCGCGGGGGCATCATCTATAGAGGCGAGGACATTACCCGCCTGCGTCCCGACGAGCGGATCAAGAAGGGTATCGCCTACATCCCGCAGCTGAACAACGTCTTTCCCTCGCTCACCGTGGAGGAGAATCTCACCATGGGGGGCTATCTGCTCTCCCGTTCCAAGGTACGGGAAAAGAAGGAGGAGCTCTTCGGACAGTATCCCAGGCTGGCGGAGCGGAGGAATCAAAGGGCAAAGACCCTGAGCGGGGGTGAACGCCAGATGCTGGCCATGGCCAGGGCCATGATGACCGACCCGCAGCTCCTGCTCTTTGACGAGCCCTCCGCGGCCCTGTCCCCCAATATGGCGGAGCAGGTCTTCGAAAAGATCGAGGAGATCAAGAGGCAGGGCAAGGGGGTCATCCTGGTGGAGCAGGACGCCCAGCGCTCCCTGGAGATATCCGATCAGGGCTATGTCCTGGTCGACGGGCAGAACGCCTTCCAGGGCGGTGCGGACGATATCCTCAACGACGAGAAGATCCGTGAGGCCTATCTGGGAAACTAGTGGTTTCCGGTCAGGTACGAATCAGGCCGTCCTCGCGACGGCAGGGCCTCTTTCCTGGCCCTGATTCGGTGCTTTTCCGCCGCCACGATATTCGGCAAATCCGTTTAACTGGCTTTTGAAAAAATCCATATCAGACAGGGCGTTCAAAAATTCCAAGTGCAAGGCGCAAAAAAAGTTCAAGCTCGAAGCGTAGTTAGCCTACGTAAGAGTTTGAACTTTTTGAAGCAACGCCGCAATTGGAAGATTTTCAACGCCCTGTTAAGGATACGATTGCGGGCCATTCGGCCCGGGAACCTCAATCAAGGAGGCGAACATGAAATACATCCGTACACTCGCGGCCTGCGCTCTTGCCGGGCTCATGCTTCTGGCGCTCCCGGGCTGGGGAGTTGCCGCGGACAAGGACAAGCTCGAGATCGGGATGATCACTTCCCTGACCGGCACGAACGCCAATCTGGGCCAGGACATGGAGCGCGGGGCCAAGCTGGCCCTGAAGCGGATCAACAACGGGTACGAAGTCCCGCTCCAGGAGGGCGGTAGCAAGGAGATCGGCCCGGGAGTCCTGGGCAAGGACCTGAAGCTCATCGTGGAGAACACCGAATCCAGGCCCCAGTCCGCCATGGATGGTGTGCGCAAGCTGGTCAACGTGGACGAGGTCCCGGTGGTTCTGGGTGAGTTCTCCAGCGGGATCACAGTGCCCACGGGCCAGTTCACCAACAAGAACGAGGTGGTGCATATTTCGGTCGGCGCCACGTCCCCCAAGCTGCGGGATATCGGCCCCTACTTCTTCAACGCGATCGGATTGGACGATCTGGCGGGCGAGGCGGTTGCCAAGTTTGCCATGGAGGATTCCGACGCGGAGAGCTTTGGCTCCATCGTACCCAACAATCCCTTCGGCGTGGGAGTGGAGATCAACACCTGCAAGACCGTGAGCCAGCAGGGGAAGGAATGCACCTCCAAGGTCCGCTACGAGCTCAAGAAGTCCGACTACCGGGCCGAGGTGACCTCCGTGGTCCGGGAGGAGCCGGATGCGGCCTTCTTCACCGCCTACGGGACCGAGGCGCGGCTCATCCTCAAGCAGGCCTATCAGCTGGGTGTCGATCTGCCCGACGGCTGGTATGCCCCGTACATGACCATGTGGACCAACGAGGTCGAGGAAATGCCTGCGATCGCCGAGGGCATGAAGGGCACCGTAGTCGGTGTTTCCGGTGAGTTCTACCAGAACGAGTATGCGGGACCCTACGAGGACGAATTCGGCCTCAAGCCCGCCACCGCCTTCGGGGCCTACGCCTATGACGCGGCCATGCTTACCGCCCTGGCAATAGACCGGGCCGACAGCACGGACCCGGATGCGGTCTCCAAGGCCCTGAAGAAGGTGTCCCGGGACTATCAGGGAGTGACCGGAGACAAGACCTTCGACGAGGACGGGATGCAGATCGAGGAGAGCTATCAGCGCAAGATCTATCGCGACGGCGAGCTCAAGGACTACACCGTCGACTAGGCGCGACTGTTCTTACCTGTCCCAAAAAAGCCCCCGGTACTCCGGGGGCTTTTTTTGGTCATATGATTTTGCGGTAAAGGAGCTTTGGGGTTCGCTCAAAGGCGGCAGGAGCTGCCGCCCTCGCAATAGTAACGGATGAATCGTCCCAGCTGTATACCGAAGTGATAGCACTCCTTGCCCTGGAGGCAGCTCTCCACGTCCTCCTCCTCGAGGTGTGTAGAGAGCTTCTGCTCACCCTTGGTGACCGTTGCGATCCAGGCCTCTTTGCTGTCGTCGTAGGAGAGATCCAGGCTCAGCCCGAACTGGCCGAATTCCGGATAAAGATCCAGAATCCTGGATCGCAGGTCCTCCTTGGAAACACTCATGGCTGTACCTCCGGTAGTTTGCCGCCTTTTTCAAACCAAGGACACTTCCCTGGCGGCTCAGGGTGAATAAACCGCCAAGATGCCCCGATTAAATCCTGCTTCGCAGGGCCGGCTGCGCCGGCATTTAACCGGGCAGGCAAGGACGCCAAGAAGAGAAAGGCTTCGCCCTGGGCTGTAATCAAGGAAGGCATAGAGTGATAAAAGTACAATCTTGGGACCTTCAGTCAGGGAGGGCCAATTTTGCCTTGCGGTACACCCCGCAAGGCAAAAGTTTTCTCCTTGGCGTCCTTCCTTGGCCTTCTTGGCGCCTTGGCGGTTAAAAAAATAAACCGCCAGGACGCGAAGGGGATTGGCGGTTTCACTCAATCCCTTACCGAGCGTTGCTCTGACCCCCGGCGCCCTCCAGAGTGCACTTGGTGAAGTCGATGGGCTTGCCGCAGGAGGAGCATTTGTGGGGTTTGTGGAACTCGTCGGAGAAGATTTCGTTCACGGCGCCGCATTCGGGGCAGTTGCACTCCACGGCGCTCAGGCTCTTGAAGTTCTGGAATCCGGGGCAATGCTGGGGCGTGGTTTGGTTTTCCTCGGCCATGATCATCCTCCTTGCTGACTGGTTGGGGCGACAGGGAACCGTTCGTGCGGACTCCCTTCCGATCACTTTTTCCTTCGCCTGACTATCGTCCAAAGAGTCATCTGGCGTGGCGCTCTTCGGGCAGCGACGTCATCGAAACCGAACAGGAAATCGAGCATTGGGTCTCGCGACAGATTCGGCATGGAAGTCGCGAGACGAAAAACACAATTTTCCTATACCTTATTGTAGCGGATGGCAGGGAGCGGATCAAGGCAGGGTTAACAATGTGATAAAAGCGTGTGCCGAACTGACATTCTGCTGTCCCGTGTGGTTCAGGAATGCCCCGACACACTCCGCCTGCAGAACTTCCTTTTCATGCCTCGCTTGAGGCCCAGAGCCGCTCAGCCAACTCCTCGGGTCGGTCCCATGGGCCGCTGTGGATCCATTCCGCGATCCGGGGCAGGACTTGAGGATAATTTCGGGGCTCGGGAGGCGTAAGTGGCAGCCAATTCCGTACGGCGTCCCGCTCCAGTCCGGGCATGACCGAGCCCAGTCCGAGGTGTTGCAGGGCCAGGGAGTTGGCCTTTTGCTCCACCTGACCCGAGACGGGCTTGGCCAGGATCTTTCTGCCCAGATGCAGGGCCTCGCTGATCAGGGAGAAGCCAGCGTTGCACATAACACCCCCGCAGTCGGAAAGATCCTCTACAAAGCCCTGTCTGGATACGGGCCGCCACAAGAGATTGCCCTCATCGCTGGGTGTGTTCAGTCCGGGAGTATAGATGTGAAAGGTGTGCTCCCGGAAGGGGCGAAGGAATTCCCCGATCCGCTCCGGGGTCTCGAAGGGGAAGTAGACCAGGATCTTGGAGGGGTGCTGCTCCTGCTTGCTGTATACGTCATCTGGAATGGTGGGCGGCAGGATGGGGCGTTGGAAATGGTGCCAGTGCAGACCTAGGGGGATATCCGCGGGGGCGAAGCGGCGCATGATGGTCACGCCCAAAGGATCGAGGCGTGGAACGGGGACCGGGTGGGCGAAGGCATAGAGGTGGCCCACGCCGATGCTGGG
>Ga0207714_1000742_pt1 | contig 21983 bp, 20 predicted proteins | sample PonA232FremontCA_2_FD_187270 | JGI IMG/M metagenome (GOLD analysis project Ga0207714, IMG submission 187270) | Marine sediment microbial community from Fremont, CA, USA - Pond A23 Sediment 2 (SPAdes) | ecosystem: Environmental > Aquatic > Marine > Unclassified | place: USA: Fremont, California...
CGGCGAGCGCCACCTGGACCCTCACCACGGGCACGCAGGGCGTCTTCTCGCTGCGCGACCAGCTCGCCGACCGCATCTTCCAGGTCCCGCGCGAGCGCATCCGGGTGCACACGCCCGACGTTGGCGGCGGCTTCGGGATGAAGCTCTTCCTCTACCCCGAACAGGTGCTGGTCATGTTCGCCGCGCGCGACCTGGGCCGGCCGGTCGCCTGGACCGGCAGCCGCAGCGAGAGCTTCCAGTCGGACAACCAGGGCCGGGATCACGTCACGGACGCCGCGCTGGCGGTGGATACGGACGGGCACATCACGGCGCTGCGCGTGGAGACGACGGCCAACCTCGGCGCCTATCTGTCGAACTTCTCCGTCTACGTCGCCACCAAGGCGGGCGCCCCCATGCTGCCGGGGGTGTACAGGGTGCCGGCGTTCTACACGCGCACGCGCTGCGTCTTCACCAACACGGTGCCCATCGACGCCTACCGCGGCGCGGGGCGGCCCGAGGCGTCCTACGTGATCGAGCGCCTCGTCGACGCCACCGCGCGCGAACTGGGGATGGCGCCCTCGGCGTTCCGCGAGCGCAACTACATCCAGCCCGCGGACATGCCCTATACCACGATCACTGGCCTGACCTACGACAGCGGCGACTTCCCGCGGCTGCAGCGCATGGCGCTCGAGCAGGCCGGGGCGGACAGCCTCGACCGGCGCAAGGCCGAGGCGCGCCGGCGGGGCAAGCTCCTGGGCCTGGGCCACGCCAGCTACATCGAGTGCTGCGCCGGCATCGGTTCCGAGGCCGCACGCTTCACCCTGGACGACGACGGCGGCGTAACCCTCGATGTGGGCACGCAAAGCAACGGCCAGGGCCACGAGACCGCCTACGCCCAGCTCGTCGGGGATCATCTGGGCATCCGCCCTGAGCAGGTGCGGGTGCGCCAGGGCGACAGCGAGCGCCTGCCCTTCGGCGGTGGCACGGGCGGCTCGCGCTCGCTGCTCATGGGCGGCGGCGCCACCGAGGCCGTCACCGACAAAGCGGTGACCCGGATGAAGGAGCTGGCGGGCTTCCTCCTGGAAGCGTCGCCGGACGACATCGAGGTCACCGAGGGTGCATTGGCCATCGCGGGGACCGACCGACGCGTGACGTTTGCCGAACTCGCGCACGCCCGCGCGCGCACGGACCTGCCCGAGGACCTGCAGGGCGGCATCGACGAGACGGCGACATTCGACGCGCCGCCCATGACCTACCCCAACGGCTGCCACGTCTGCGAGGTGGAGGTCGACGCGGCGACCGGGGTGCCGGAAGTCACGCGCTACGTCGTGGTGGACGACTGCGGAACCGTCATGAACCCGCTCATGCTGCGCGGCCAGATCCACGGCGGCACGGTGCAGGGCATCGGCCAGGCGCTCCACGAGCACACCGTCTACGAACCCGACTCGGGTCAGCTCGTCACGGGCACCTTCCAGGACTACACCATGCCGCGGGCCGACGACCTTCCCGGCTTCGAGGTGCACTTCGTCGAGGACATCCCCTGCACGACGAATTGGCTGGGCATCAAGGGCGCCGGCGAGGCCGGCTGCATCGGCGCGCCGCCGGCGGTGATGAACGCGCTGGTCGATGCCCTGGCCCCGTACGGCGTGCGGCATGTGGACATGCCGGCCACGGCCGAGCGCATCTGGCGGCTGATTCGGGACGGCTCGGCCCCGGCGGCTGCCTGACGCCACGTGCGTGACTCCGCAACCATTCGGTCGTCTTTCAACGTTTTTTTAGCCTTCGGCGCGCCATCATCCGGGTTGATCTAGCCCGAACGCGCCGCCGCTCGGCGGGTGACCGGGCGGCGTGCGCCGCATGCCCGGCGCCGTCCGCCCCGGCATACGTGCGCCAGCAGCTCCAGGAGGGGGCGAATGAAAGGCGAGCGCCACGCCGAAGCGATCGCCCGCCAGCAGTGGAAAGTCCTTCTGCGCAACCTGCCGGCGGTGCTCATCGGCAATGGCGTCGCCTCTCTCCTCATCGGGGCGACGATCTGGTGGCTGGGCGCGAGCCTGCCGGCGACGGTCTGGACGGCCGGCTCCCTGGGCATTCAGGTGCTGCGCTATGCGATCTGGATGCGTGACCGGCGCGCCGCTGTCGCGGGCCACAACCCGATACCCGCACGGCGCCGCATCGTCGTCGGCAACATCCTCGCCGGGGCCTGGTGGGGCATCGGTCTGCCCCTGGTGATCTCCTTCGGTCACCATGATCTCGTGACGCTTCTGGGGGTGTTCATCAGCGGCCTCGTGGCCGGATCCATGGCGGCCACCGCGACCGTACCCGCCGCCTTCATGGCGTTCACCCTGCCCCTGACCCTGCCGGTCGCCGGCTACATGGCCGCGCACGCAACGGTGACCGGCGTCGCGCTGGGCGGCGCCATCCTCGTTTTCACCGTCCTGATGGTCTCGGTCGCCTTCAACATGGCGCGCCAAACCCGGGAACTCCTGGAAATGCGCGCCGCCAGGACAAGCCTCATCCGGGATCTCGCGGACGCGCGCGACCGTGCCGAGGCATCCGATCTCGCCAAGAGCCGGTTCCTGGCAACCATGAGCCACGAGCTGCGCACGCCGCTCAACATCATCCTGGGGTTCGCCCAGAGCATCGAGCAGCGCCTGCTGGGCCCGCTGGGCGACGAGCGCTACGCCGAGTACGCGGGAACCATCCGGCAAAGCGGCGAACACCTGCTGACGCTCATCAACGATGTCCTGGACCTGTCGCGCGTGGGCGCGGGGCAGTACCGTATCGAGCCCGAGAAGATCCAGGTGGGCGACATTGTCGACGAGATCCGGCGCAGCGTCAGCGACGACGCGAGCCGGCAGAAAGTCACCGTGTTCACCACCGTGGCCCCGGAGGTTCCAGACATCTGGGCGGATCGCCGGGCGCTGCGGCAGATCCTGATGAACCTGCTCTCCAATGCCATCAAGTTCACGCCCATGGGCGGTCACGTCCAGGTCAGCGCCACCTACGACCCGGCTGAGCCGGCGCTGCGCCTGGTGGTCAGCGATTCCGGCGTGGGCATCCCGGCCGACCAACAGGATAAGGTCCTCAAGCCCTTCGTCCAGGCGGACAACGACAGCCGACGCCGCTACCAGGGCACCGGCCTCGGGCTTGCCCTGTCCAAGGAACTGACCGAGTTGCAGCACGGCCGGCTTATGCTGGAGAGCGAGGAAGGCGAAGGCACGCGCGTGACACTCGCGCTTCCCGTGGTCGGTGGGACCGCACCCGCCGAGGATATCGGTTCGCTGACCACACGCAGCGCCGGCACGGCGGCGCGGCGCGTGCACGCCTGACCGGAACTGCCCCGGCCCCGGCGGCCGCGCGGCATTGCGGGCAAAGGGGGGCGCCCCTAGGTTCCGGCTGCACCCGTCCGGCAGTCGGAACCCGCCACGGTCATGGCCTATAGCGTCAAAGAACTCTTCTACACTGTCCAGGGCGAAGGGGCGAATGCCGGCCGCGCGGCCGTGTTCTGCCGGTTCGCCGGGTGCAACCTGTGGTCCGGACTCGCGCGCGACCGCCCGCATGCCGTCTGCCAGTTCTGCGATACCGACTTCGTGGGCACCGACGGGCCTGGGGGCGGCCGGTTCGCCGAGGCCGCCGCACTGGCGGACGCGATCGGTGCCACGTGGCAAGCCGCGGACGGTGGCGGCCGTCCGCTGGTGGTATGCACCGGCGGCGAGCCCCTGCTGCAGCTCGACGGGGCGCTGATCGCCGCGGTACGGGCGCAGGGCTTCGAGGTGGCCGTGGAGACCAACGGCACCCTGCCCGTCCCCGCGGGACTCGACTGGATCTGCGTCAGCCCCAAGGCGAACACGACGCTGCGCCAGACCCAAGGTGACGAGATCAAGCTCGTTTATCCCCAGACCGGCGCCGAGCCCGAGCGGTTCGCCAGCATGGCCTTCGCGCATTTCTTCCTCCAGCCCATGGACGGCCCGGAGGTGCAGCGCAACACGCAGGCCGTCGTCGCCTACTGCAAGGCGCATCCCCAGTGGCGTGTCAGCCTTCAAACCCATAAGATGATGGGGATACCGTAACCACGGCTGGGGGATGACGTGGCCGGTCTGCACACGCATACCGGAATACCCGGCGCGAAGCGCGCCGCCGCCCGCGCGGTCACGGCACTGGCATTGATCGCGGCGATGACCGCGTGCACGGCGCCCCGCTATTATACGGAAGCGGATCGGGCGGCGCTCCGGGCGCCGATCGCGCCCTCGGCCGAACCGGCCGAGCCGCAGCCTGCCCGGCCGGCCCGCGCGGCGAAGCGGGTGCCGCGCCCGCCCGAACCGCCCACGGCGGACAAAGTGGTCGTGGTCAAGTCGGCGCGCGAACTCCGCCTGCTCGCCGACGGCAACGTGTTCGCCCGCTATCCCATCGCCCTCGGGGGCGAGCCGGTGGGGCCGAAGCGCCGCCGGGGCGACCAGCGCACGCCGGAGGGCCGCTACGTGCTCGACTGGCGCAATCCGGAAAGCGTCTATTACCGCGCCATTCACATCTCCTACCCCGCGCCGCGCGACCGCCGCTACGCCCGGCGCCACGACCTCGACCCGGGCGACGGGATCATGATCCACGGGCTGCCGGAGAAATACCGCTGGATGGGCGAACACCATGTCCAGGCGGACTGGACCAACGGCTGTATCGCCGTGACCAACGCGGAAATGGACCGGATCTGGAAGCGTGTGCCCGACGGCACGCCCATCCTGATCCAGCCGTAAACGGGCAGGATCAGAGCAGGTCGCGCAGCAGCGCCACCAGCGGCGCGTCCGCGGGCGGCATGCGATAGTCGCCCAGCCGCGCCGGCCAGACCCAGGCCAGCTCCTGGCCCTCGTGGGGGGTCGGCGTGCCCTTCCACACCCGGCACGCGAACAGCGGCATGAGCAGATGGAAATCGGGATAGCTGTGCGACGCGAAGGCGATCGGGGCGAAGCAGCTCGCGCGGGTGTCGAGGCCGAGTTCCTCGTGAAGCTCGCGGATCAGCGCCGCTTCGGGCGTTTCGCCCGGATGCACCTTGCCGCCCGGAAACTCCCACAGGCCCGCCATGGCCTTGCCCGGCGGGCGGGTGGTGATGAGCACGCGCCCGTCGGGGTCCACAAGCGCGCCGGCGGCGACAAGCACAAGGTCCACCGGGCCATCGGGCTGGGAATGGCCCGCGTGCCAGCAATCGCCGGGGGGTGTGTCGGCCATGGGCGTGTCAGCTTCGGTAATCGGCGTTGATGTCGACGTACCCGTGGGTGAGATCACAAGTCCAGACGGTGGCACTGCCATCGCCCACGCCCACGTCGACGGCGATATCGATTTCGCGGCCGGCCATGTGCTGCTGCACCGGCGTCTCGTCGTAGTCGGGAACGGGCTCGCCGGCCCGCGCGATCTCGATCCCGCCGATGGCGATGGCGAGCCGATCGCGGTTCGCGGGCTCGCCCGCCTTGCCCACGGCCATGACGATGCGCCCCCAGTTGGGGTCGCGGCCGGCAACGGCCGTCTTGACCAGGGGGGAATTGGCGATGGCGAAGCCGATGCGGCGCGCCGAGAGCCGGTCGCGCGCACCGCTCACCCGGATGGTCACGAACCTCTGCGCGCCCTCACCGTCGCGCACGACCTGCTGGGCGAGATCGCGCATCAGGTCGAGCAGGGCTTCGCGGAATTCGGCAAGCCGCTCGTCCATGGGGTCGGCGATGGCCATGTGCCCCGCCTGCCCCGTGGCGGCCAGCAGTACCGTATCCGAAGTGGAGGTGTCGCCGTCCACCGTGATGCAGTTGAACGTGCGGTCGTTGGCATCCTCCAGCAGCGCCTGAAGTGCCGCCGGCTCGAGGTTGGCGTCGGTGAAGACGAAACTCAGCATGGTCGCCATGTCGGGCTGGATCATGCCCGAGCCCTTGGCGATCCCGGCCAGGGTCACGTCGACGCCCTCGACCCGCACGGTACGCGCCGCACCCTTGGCAAAGGTGTCGGTGGTGCGGATGGCGTCCGCCGCGTCCGCCCAGCCGGCGGACGAAAGATGCCCGGCGAGCCCGGGCACGTTGCCGGTAATCCGCTCGCTCGGTAGCGGCTCGCCGATGACGCCGGTGGACGCGGGGTAGACCGACTCGACCTCACAGCCGAGCGCCTCGGCAACCGCGGCAACCGTTTCGTTGACGGCCAATTCGCCGCGCCGGCCGGTGAACGCATTGGCGTTGCCCGCGTTCACCAGAACCGCCCGGCCCCGGCCGCCGCTTTGCTGCAGGGCGTGCCGGCACCACAGGACCGGCGCGGCCGCCGTGGCGGAGCGCGTGAACACGCCCGCCATGGCGGCGCCGGCGGCAAGCTCGAAAAGCACCACATCCGGCCGTCCCGGATAGCGCACCCCGCACGCGGCGGTCGCCATGCGCACGCCGGGAACGCTTGGCATCTCGGGAAAGGCCCCAGGCGCCAGCGGGGATCGCGGCAGGGTCATGCCGTGTCACCTCAACCGGGTGCTTCGACGGGCAACGGCCATCACTGCGAGCCGGCGCCCTGCTGGCCGGATCCCTGACCGGCGCTCACGCCCGGCGCCCGCTCGGGGAAGGTCTTGACGTCCTCGCCCTTGCGCATGTCGTCGAGGACGGCCTGCGTGACCTGCCGGCGGAGCTGCTGGCGGAGCTGCGGCTTCATCTCGGCGAAGCTCTTGGGCTCCTTGCGCCGCTTGTCCTCGACCTTGATGACGTGCCAGCCGAACTGGGTCTTCACCGGCTCGCTGGTGTACTCGCCGCTATCCAGCTTGAACGCGGCCTTGGTGAACGGCTCGACCATCTTGTCCCGGCCGAAGAAGCCCAGATCACCGCCCTTCTTGCCGGAGGGCCCGGTGGAGTGCTCCTTGGCGAGCTTGACGAAATCCGCCCCGCCGTCGAGCTGGTCGATCAGGTTTTGCGCCTTGTCTTCCTTCTTAACCAGGATGTGGCGGGCGCGGACCTGGTCGCGCGGCGGATTCTTCTTGCGATAGTCCTTGTACGCTTTTTCCAGGCGCGCATCGGTGATGCGCTCCTCGCGCTTCCGCTCCAGGTAGACCTGACTCATGATCTGTTTGCGTGCCTCGGCGACCCGTTCCTTCACCTCCGGGTCCTGGGCAAGGCCAGCGTCCTTCGCCTTCGCGCCCAACAGGCGCATGTCCACCACGCGGTCCAGAAGCGCGGGGAAGATGCGATTGAACTGCTTTTGGTACTGCGGCGGCAGGTCCTTGGCGGACTCTTTCACCTCCTGGAAGCGGATTTCCTCGCCGTTGACCACGGCGACGACCGGGTTGGCCTTCTCCGCCGAGGCGCCGTCGCCGCTGCCGGACTGGGCCGCGGCCATCGCCGGCGCGGCCAGGACGGCGGCAAAACAAAGCCCGGCGGCCTTGGTGCGAAGCACATGCATCGAGCGTGTTCCTCTGCTATCGTGAATGGGCGTGTCCCGCAGGCCGCCCGCGTCGGCCGGCGCCCCTGGGCGCCCGCCGGCAACGCGAGCGCGCCGGATGGACGCGCATGCGTGCGGCATTGATGCACCATGCCCGCACGGCACTCAACCCCGTCGCCACGGCGGCTGTCCCCGCGCCCCGGTTCGGGCGGCGCCACGACCGACAGCGGAGGGCACCGGATATCGGCGTACGCGCGGGACGCGTTGCCGCGTTTGGATTGACAGCCGTGTACGGGTTCCCTACGTCTTGCCCCTGCGCTGCCGGCGGCCCATTCCTGCTATTTGCTTCAGAGGTCTTTTTCGATGATCGGCGCCCTTGCCAAGCGGCTCTTCGGCACCGCGAACGAGCGCTTTCTCAAAAATCTGCGCCCCACCGTCGACGCGATCAACAACAAGGAATCCGAGCTGGAGGCGCTCTCCGACGCCGAGCTGCGCGCGCGCACCGACGCGTTCAAGCAGCAGCTCGCCAACGGCGCCCGGCTGGATGACCTGCTCGTCGACGCCTTCGCCACGGTTCGCGAAGCGGCCAAGCGCACCCTGGGACAGCGCCACTTCGACGTGCAGCTCCTCGGCGGCATGATCCTGCACAAAGGCATGATCGCCGAGATGAAGACGGGTGAAGGCAAGACGCTCGTCTCTACGCTCCCCATCTATCTCAACGCCCTGACAGGCAATAGCGTGCACGTGGTGACGGTCAACGACTACCTCGCCCACCGCGACGCCGAATGGATGGGGCAGATCTACCGCTTCCTGGGGCTTTCCGTCGGATGCATCACGCACGGCATGCCCGACGGCGAGCGCCGCCGCGTGTATGCCTGTGACGTCGTTTACGGCACCAACAACGAGTTCGGCTTCGATTATCTTCGCGACAACATGAAGTTCGAACTCGAAGACATGGTCCAGCGCGACTACTACTACGCCATCGTCGACGAGGTGGATTCCATCCTTATCGACGAGGCGCGCACGCCGCTGGTCATCTCGGGCCCGGCCGAGGATTCGTCGCAGATGTACGAGGCGGCGGACCGGCTCATCCCGCACCTGAGCAGGGATCACTACGAACTCGACGAGAAGGCGCGGGCGGTCACGCTGACCGAACCCGGTACCAGCCGGATCGAGGAGCTGGCCACGGCCAACGGCCTGATGACCGAGGGCACGTCGCTTTACGATATCCAGAACGTTTCGCTGCTGCACCACGTCAACCAAGCGTTGCGTGCGCACACGCTGTTCGAGCGCGACCGGGACTACATCGTCAAGGACGGCAAGGTCGTCATCATCGACGAGTTCACCGGTCGCATGATGGAGGGCCGGCGCTTCTCCGACGGCCTGCACCAGGCGCTGGAGGCAAAGGAAAGCGTGCCCATCCAGCACGAGAACCAGACCCTGGCCTCCATCACGTTCCAGAACTTCTTCCGGATGTATCCCAAGCTCGCCGGCATGACCGGGACGGCCATGACCGAGGCCGGCGAGTTCGCCGAGATCTACAATCTCGAATGCGCCGAGGTGCCCACGAACAAACCCATGATCCGCGAGGATCTGGACGACGTGGTCTACCGGACGGCGAACGAAAAGTACAACGCCATCCTCGACCGCATCGAGGACTGCCACAGCCGCAAGCAGCCGGTTCTGGTGGGCACGGTCTCCATCGAGAAGTCCGAGACCCTCTCCAGGATGCTCAAGGAGCGCGGCATTCCGCACCATGTGCTCAACGCGCGCTACCACGAGCAGGAGGCCTACATCATTGCGCAGGCGGGTACGCCCGGCGCGGTGACCATCGCCACGAATATGGCGGGTCGCGGCACGGACATCCAGCTCGGCGGCAATCCGGAGATGCGCATCGAGCAGGAAACCTCGGAGATCGCCGACGACGCCGAACGCCAGCGCAAGGCGCAGGAAATCATCGAGGACTGCAAGCGCAAACACGAGGAGGTCGTCAAGGCGGGCGGCCTGTTCGTCCTGGGCACCGAGCGCCACGAGAGCCGCCGCATCGACAACCAGTTGCGCGGCCGTTCGGGACGTCAGGGCGATCCCGGCACCTCGGAGTTCTACCTCTCGCTCGAAGACGACCTGATGCGCATCTTCGGCTCCGAGCGCATGGACAGCATGCTGGAGCGCCTGGGCATCCAGGAAGGCGAGGCCATCACCCACAAATGGGTGAACAAGGCGCTGGAAAAGGCGCAGTCCAAGGTCGAGGCGCGCAACTTTGACATCCGCAAGAACCTGTTGAAGTTCGACGACGTCATGAACGATCAGCGCAAGGTCATCTACGACCAGCGCAAGGAACTTATGGCGTCGGAGGACGTCCACGACACGGTCGTGGACATGCGCTATCAGACCATCGACGACATGATCGCGCGCTACGTGCCGGAGAAGGCCTACCCCGAGCAGTGGGAGCTGGATTCCCTGCACGAAGAGTGCATGCGCGTGCTCGCCCTCGATCTGCCCGTGCACGACTGGGCCAAGGAAGAGGGAATCGCGGACAGCGAGATCCGCGAGCGCGTCGTCAAGGCGTCCGACCGGCACATGGCGGAAAAGGCGGCGAACTACGGCCCCGCGATCATGCGCCAGGCGGAGAAGCAGATCGTGCTCCACACCCTCGACAAGAAGTGGAAGGAGCACCTGCTCACCCTGGACCACCTGCGTCACGGCATCGGCCTGCGCGCCTTCGCCCAGCGCAACCCGCTGAACGAGTACCAGCAAGAGGCCTTCGACCTGTTCCAGCAGATGCTGGCGGCGGTGCGCGAGGAGACCACGGCGATCCTGTCCCACGTCGAGATCCAGGCGCAGACGCCCGAGGAGGCAACGATCCCGCGCCAGGCGACCTCCGGTGTCGAGGACGAGGCGTCCATGGTCAGCGTCGCGGCCGATGCCGAGGCGGACATCGGGTCACAGGCCGAGCCGGCGCAGCTCGCCGCAACGGGCACCGACGGGCCGGCGCCGCAACAGCCCGCGGGCCAGCGGCGCGGTTCCGGCCATGCGCAGGTCGCCTTCGACGCCAACGACCCCGCGACCTGGGGCAAGGTCGGGCGCAATGCCCCCTGCCCCTGCGGCAGTGGCAAGAAGTTCAAGCACTGCCACGGGCGCATGGGCTGATACCCCGCGCCTTGCGGCAATAACCGTCGGGCAGCTCGGCCCCGGCGGACCTTCCATCCGTGTCATAGTCCGGCAGGTCCCGTGTCCGGGACCTGCCGGACTGACGTTCTATAGAGAAAGTCCGACAACGGCGAGCCCACCCGCCGCGGCGTTGGCCAGGAACGTCGCCGCCATACCGGGGCCGCGGCCGAAGGTCGAGTGAAGATAACCAAACAGGAACGCGAGCCGGCCGGCGCCGAATGTCGCGGCGAGCACGGCTGCGGCGCCGGGTGTCCAGGGTGCCGGCGCCTGCACCAGCACACTCCCGGCCGCCGCAAACACAAAGCCCTGCTCCAGCGAATTGGTCAGCGTGCGCTGGATCACCCCCATCGGCCGCGGCGCGCGCATGGGCGCCAGCGGATCGACGACCTGCGTGATAAAGCGCGCTAGCGCCACACCCAGGCTCAGGGCGAAAACCACACCCGCGGGCACGAGCAGCACCAGCGCCTGCGCCGCGGCCGCACCCGTATCGCCCAGAACCGGCCACAGCCCCGTTGCCAGCGCCGCGCCGCCGAGCACACCGGCGAGCGATCCGCCGATCGCGCGCCGGCGGTTGCGGTTCAGGAACGGCATCGAACGCGCCGCGCCCGCCGGTTAGCTGTCGCCCTCGCCGACGATGCGCTCGGCCCGCCGGCGCAGTTCCGCGGTCTGCGGCGTATCCGGGAGCTTGGCGAGCGCCTTGTCGAACAGGTCGCGGGCCTTCTCGCGGTTGCCCTGGCGCGCCTCGTGCAGGCCGACGAACCACAACGCCTCGGGGTGATCGCCGTCGAGTTCCAGGATGCGCTGGGAAATCTCCAGCGACTTGGGCGTCTGCTTGTTCTCCACGGCGCGAATGGCGCGAGCGTAGCGCACCAGGACCTGAACGTTCTCGGGCGCGACATCGCTTGCGCGCTTAAGCGCATCGCGCGCTTTCTCCGGCTTTTCCAGCACGCGGTAGGACCGCGCCAGACGCAGCCAGCCCTCTACGTCGTCGGGATTGTCCTCCAGACGCTTGGACAGCCGGTCGACCATGCCCCGGACCATCTCCTTGCGCGCCTCCGGCGACATGTCCTCGGCCGCGGCCATCTGCTCCTGCGTCGGCCCGGCGCGCCGGTTGGAATCCCCATCCCCGTCCGCGGCGCTGCCGGCATTGTCCTGGCCGCCGCCGTTTTGCGCCGTTTGCGTCTCCTCCGCCGGTTCGGGCTTGACCTCGGCGTAGGTGCTGCCGGGTTCCATGTCGAGCTGGCGTTCCGCGGCCGCCATGTGCTGCTTGACCATGTCCAGCCACGGCGCACCGGCTTCCGCATTCGCCACCATCTGCTTCCAGCGCTCGAGCGCGGCCTCCACCTCGCCCGCCTGGAAATCGGCAAGCGCGAGATAGTGGTTCGCCTGGGGATCTTCCGGGTTCGCCGCGTGCGCCCGCTTGAACAGCTTTTCCGCCTTCGGGTTCACCATACCCTGGTTGGCAAGCACGATGGATTCGGCGTAACCGGCGGTGATACGCGTGTTCTCAGGACGAAGGTCGTGCGCCTTGGCGAAGGCATCACGCGCGCCGGTGTAGTTCTGCTGCTGCATGCGCGTGCGCGCGAGCAGCAGCCACCCCTGGACGTTCTCGGGGTTCTTCTCCAGGCGTTCAGCGAGGCGCTTCTCCGCCGTATCGATGTCCGGCATTCCGCCGGACGACCCATCGTCCGAAGCCCCGCTCCCGGCGGTTCCGCCACCCGTGCCGGCGGCAGCGCTGCCGCCCTGGCCACCGCCCATGGCGGCGCCCATCCCGGGGCCGCCCTGGGTCGCAGCACCGCCCGCTTGGGCGATGGCTTCGCGCGTCTTGGGAACGTCGCGCTCGGCGAACGGGACCGATTTCTTCCCCGGCTCGCCGTATTGAACGTACATGCCGAAGGATCCGGCCACGGCGGCCACGATCACGGCAACCCCGGCGCGCACCGGCCAACGTCCCGTGGCGGGCGCAGCCTCAGCGCGCTGGCGCCGGCGGTCGGCCTCCAGGATGCGCCGACCGATCTCCGCCCGGGCGGCCTCGGCCTCCTGCTCGCCGATCAGCCCCTGCTCGCGGTTGTGTTCCACCTCGGCAAGCTGGTCGTTGTAGACGGCCAGGTCGTATTCGGCGCTGCGCGCCTGCCGGCCCGGATCGCGCAGCAGGGGATACAGAACGCCCGCCAGGACCAGCAGGGCGAGAACGGCGGCCAGGGCCCAGAACATCATGTCGCCTCGTCACGCTCCTTAAGCACTTCGCGCAAGCGCCGCTCCTCCTCGGGCGAGAGCCGGTCGGTCGCCGCGCTGGCCGCGGCCCGCCGGCGGCGGAAGTACACCGCCACCCCGAGGGCGCCCAGCGCCACCACGACGAACGGGCCGTACCAGAGGGCGTAGGTGGCCGGCTTCATGGGCGGCTTCAGCAGCACGAAGTCGCCATAGCGCTCGGTCAGATACGCCTTAATCTCCTGGTTGCTGTCCCCGGCCTTGATTCGCTCGCGGACGACCTGGCGCATGTCCGCGGCGAGCGGCGCGTTCGACTCCTCGATCGCCTGGTTCTGACAAACCAGACAACGGATATGCTCGCCGAGTTCCTGCGCCCGCTGCTCCTTTTGCGGGTCGTCGAGCATCTCGTCCGGCTGCACGGCCAGCGCCGGACCGGTCGCGACGCACAGCACGAGCGCCGCCAGGAGCCGTCTCAGCGTCATCATGCGCGCCTGTCCCCATCGGTTGCCGTACATGCTCCGCCCCGCATCTGGGTATCGGGCCGGGCGCACGCTAACGCTCCGGCCCGGCCGGCGCGGCGCTGGGCGGTGCCGCCGCACCCCCACGCTGGCGCCGGCTGCGCTGGGGCACGCCGATGCGCAGGCGGCGGTCGGTCAGGCTGACCATACCGCCCAGGCCCATGAGGAAGGTGCCCATCCAGATCCAGGCGACCACGGGCTTGAAGTACAGGCGCGTGACAAACCCGCCATTCTCCTGCGGATCGCCGATCACGGCGAAAAGGTCGCCCAGCGGCCGGGTCCGGATCGCCGCCTCTGTGGTCGTCCGGCCGCTCACCATGTACTTGCGCTTCTCCGGGGCCATGCGGGCGATGACCTCATCACCCGAGGACACGGTGAAGTGTCCCCGAAGGGCGTCGTAGTTCTGGCCCTCGACCATCTCGGCGCCCTGGAAGGTATAGGTGTAGCCGCTCACCGTGACGCTGTCGCCCGGCTGCATCGTCTGGATGGATTCCTTTTCCCAGAGCGTCGAGCCGGTCATGCCCACGATGGCCACGGCCAACCCCAGGTGCGCCACGGTCATGCCGTAGCTGGCGCGCGGCAGGCTCTTCGCGCGCCGCCACCAGTCCGCGGGACCGCCGCCCTTGCGCACGCCGACGCGCTCGGCGAACTCGGTGAGCACGGCCGCACCCAGCCAGACGGCGAGCGCGAGGCCCAGGACGCCGAAGATGCTCCGGCCCCAGAGCACCACGCCGAAGATCACCGCCGTCGCCACGGTCAGGGCGAAGGCGACCTTCAGGCGCATGAGCACACCCTTCAGGTCGCCGCGCTTCCAGGCGAGCATCGGCCCGATCCCCAGCGCGGCGATCATGGGCAGCATCAGCGGAATGAAGGTGGCGTTGAAGTACGGCGGGCCGACCGAGACCTTGCCGCCGCCCAAAGCCTCCATGAACAGCGGATAGAGCGTGCCCAGCAGCACCGTCGTCGTCGCCGTCGCCAGCAGCAGGTTGTTCAGCACCAACGAGCCTTCGCGGCTGATCGGGGCGAACAGCCCGCCGCCCTTCAGCGTGGGCGCACGCCAGGCGTAGAGGCTCAGGCTGCCGCCGATGGCGATGACCAACAGCCCCAGGATGAAGATGCCGCGGTCCGGGTCCGTGGCGAAGGCGTGAACGCTGGTGAGCACGCCCGAGCGCACCAGGAAGGTGCCGATCAGGCTCATGCCGAAGGTCACGATCGCGAGCAGGATGGTCCAGGTCTTCAGAGCGTCGCGCTTTTCCACGACGATCGCCGAGTGCAGCAGCGCCGTCCCGGACAGCCACGGGATCAGGGAGGCGTTCTCCACCGGATCCCAGTACCACCAGCCACCCCAGCCGAGTTCGTAATACGCCCACCAGCTTCCCAGGGCGATACCGAAGGTGAGGAAGATCCACGCAAGCAGCGTCCAGGGCCGCACCCAGCGCGCCCACGCCGCGTCAACGCGGCCTTCGATCAGCGCCGCGACGGCGAAGGAGAACACGATCGAAAAGCCCACATACCCCGTGTAGAGCATGGGCGGGTGGAACGCGAGGCCGGGGTCCTGGAGCAGCGGGTTGAGCTGCTGCCCGTTTTCCGGCGGCGGGAAGATGCGCTTGAACGGGTTGGAGGTCACCACCGCGAAGAGCAGGAAGCCGAAGGCGATCATTCCCTGAACTGCAAGCGTGCGCGCCTTCAGCCCGGGCGGCAGGTTGCGCCCAAACGCGGCCACGATCGCCCCGAACAGGGCCAGGATGAGCACCCACAGGACCAAAGAGCCCTCGTGGTTCCCCCACACGCCGCTGATCTTGTAGAGCAGCGGCTGCAACGAGTGCGAGTTCTTCGCCACGTTGAGGACGGTGAAGTCGCTGGTAACGTACGCGTACATCAGGGCCAGAAAGGCGACGACGACCAAGCCGAGCTGTATGTACGCGGCCTGCGAGCCCACGGCCATGAGGCGCGGATACCCCTTGGTTGCGCCCCACATGGGGAGGATCGCCTGAGCCCCGGCGACGAAGAGCGCCAGGATCAGGGCGAAGTGACCCAGTTCGACGATCATGCGCGCGTTCCCGCATTCCCGGATGGCTTGCGGCGGGGGCATGTCACGTCGCGTTGACGTCACCCCACACCGCGGCTTGTCCCGGATATTGTGGTTCAGATAAGATTCTTTGCAAGGTGAGACCCGGAATTCGAATGATGAACGAGCGCGCACAGCCCAGCGAAACCGCGGAATCGCGCGACCATTTGTCCCTCGTCGCGGAGATGACGCGCGATTTCGCGGATAGCCACGACATCGACGCCGCGCTCGAACACGGGCTCGCGGGCATCGCATCGAAACTGGACGCCGAGGGCGCGTCGCTTTTCGTTCTGGAGCACACCACGGGCGAACTGGTCTGCCGCGCTTGTACCGGCCCGGTGGACATCAAGGGCATGCGCCTGCACGGCAGCACCGGCATTGTCGGGCGAACCGTCCGTCACGCCGCCCCGCAGCTCGTCGCGGACACGGACGCCGACCCGGACTTCGGCGCGGAAATCGACCGCGCCACGGGCTTCACCACGCGCTCCATCCTCGCCGCGCCGCTGCGCGTGCAGGCGGAGACCCTGGGCGCCATCGAACTCATCAACAAGCGCGGCGCGGACAGCTTCGACAAGGCCGATGCGCGCTCGCTGGAGGCGCTCGCGGCCGCCGCGGGTCTGGCGCTGATCAACGCGCGCAACGCGGAGGCCATGGCGGCCCAGGCCGCCCTTCAGCGGGAACTCGCCCTCGCCGCGCAGATCCAGAAAAGCTTTCTGCCCGATCCGCGCGAGCCGGGCTTTCCCATCCACGGGCGGAACATACCGGCGCGCGAAGTCTCGGGCGATTTCTTCGACATCGTGGACCTGCCCAGCGGGTGCATCTGGTTCGCCATCGGCGACGTTGCGGGCAAGGGCATCAATGCCGCCCTGATGATGGCGCGCACCACCAGCCTGTTCCGCTACATCGCCAAGACAGCCCAGGATCCGGCAGCCGTGCTCGGGGCGATCAACGCGGAACTCGTGGATACGGCCGCCTTCGGCATGTTCGTCACCATGACCTGCGGTTTCTACGACCCGGGCAGCGGCCGCGTCTGCCTGGCGAACGCGGGTCACGAGCCGGCGCTCCAGGTCCCGGCGGTAGACAACCGGGCGGCCGCGGCCACCCCGGAGCGGTGGCACGGCGCACAGACGCCGCCGCTCGGCCTGGTCGCGGGACTGTTTCGCGAGCCCGCCATCGCCCCCATCGACATCGATCTCACGGGCAGCCGTCTCTATCTGTTTACCGACGGGCTTACGGAGACCCGGAACCGCGGCGACGAATTCCTGGGGGCCGAGGGCGTGGCGCGCCACTTGTACGCGGCGGAGGCGAGCGGCGCATCCGCGCCCCAGATCGTTGACCGCGTGATCGCCGGGATCGCCCCGGCAAACCGCCCGCCCGGCGACGACCTGACCCTGCTGCGCATCGCAGGACCCGGATCATGACGGGCCCGAGCGGCGGGAGGCGCATCGCGGAGCTGCGTGTGCCCGCGCATCCCGACCGGCTGCGGTTGATCCGCGCGCACGTCCAGGAGGCGGGCGCCCTCGCGGGGCTCTCCGAGGATGCCCTGAGCGACCTCGTGTGCGCCGCCGACGAGGCGTGCCAGAACATCATCCGGCACGGCTACGGCGACTCGGCCCGCGGGGACATCGTGGTCGCCATCGCGCGCGCACCGGACGCCGTGGCCCTTACCCTGACCGACACCGCGCCGCCCATGCCGCGCGACGTGCTCATTCCGCGCACGGCCGAGTGCCCGGAGCGCGGCGGCATGGGCACGCAGGTGATCTGCGCCTGCGTGGACGGCATCGATCTGGCGCACGGCCCGGACGGCCGCGGCAACCGCCTGACCCTGACCAAACGGATGGTCTGAATGAGCAACGCGCTGCCCATCGACCGCGACCAGTACGGCACCGTCGAGATCCTGCGCCCGCGCGGCGAGATCGACCTGAGCGTCTCGCCCAGCTTCCGCCGGGCCCTGCTGGACAGCCTCAACGCCGGGCGGGACGTGATCGTGGACATGACCGGTGTCGCCTACATCGACAGTTCGGGCATCGCCAGCCTTGCGGAGGCGCTGCACCACGCCAAGCGCAATGGGCGCCGTCTCGCGCTCGCGCGGCTCCCCGAGACGGCGATGAAGGTGCTGCGCATCGCACGCCTGGACCAGGTCTTCCCCATCCAGGCCGAGCCCGATCCCGGCTTCGGCGAGTAGCGCGGATATGCGCGCCGCCGAGGGCTCGCCCATAGCCGGCATACCCGGCTTCCTGGCCCGGGTGGGCCGGCACACCGTCGCCGCCGTGCGCGAGACCGGCTATGCCGCCGTGCTCACCGGCGAGGCATTGATGTGGCTCGCGGTGGGCGCACGCCGGCGCCAGCCCGTGCGCGTCAGCGCCATATTCGCCGAGGCCATGGAAACCGGCGTGCGCGCCCTGCCCATCGTGACGGTCCTGGCGCTCACGATCGGTGTTATGCTCGCCGTCCAGGGCATCCACACCCTCGCCCAGTTCGGTGCGGAATCCCAGGTGACGACCGGGATCGCGCTCTCGGTGGTGCGCGAGTTCGCGCCGCTGATCACCGGCATCCTGGTCGCCGGGCGCACGGGCTCGGCGCTCGCCGCGCGCATCGGAACCATGCGCATCAGCCAGGAGATCGACGCGCTGCGGGTGATGGGCATCGCACCCGTGCGCTTCCTGGTCACCCCTGCCCTGGTGGCCATGGTGGTGATGGTGCCCTGCCTGGCGTTCTGGGCGGACGCGGTCGCGCTCCTGGGCGGCGGCCTTTATGTCGGGCTCGAACTGGGGATGTCCTTGAGCGCGTACTTCGACCGCATTTTCGCCGCGCTGACCACGGACGATCTGCTGCACGGCCTGGGCAAGAGCGCCATCTTCGGCCTCCTGATCACCGTCATCGGCGTGGTCAACGGCGCCATGGTGAGCGGCGGCGCCGAGGGCGTGGGCCGGGCGTCGACGCGCGCCGTTGTGCATGCGATCAGCGCGCTGGTGGTGACCGACATGCTGTTCGTGCTGGTGCTCACGCGATGACGCACACGAGCCGGACACCGCGCGCCGACGGGGAAGCAGCGGTCGGCGAGCCGGTGATCACTGTCGAGCACCTGGACACCCACTTCGGCGAGCGGCAGGTCCTGGCGAACGTCGACCTGACCGTCCGCCGGGGCGAGATCCTGGTGATCATGGGCGGTTCGGGCAGCGGCAAGTCCACCCTGCTCAATCATCTGCTCGGGCTGCTCCGCCCCAGCGCGGGCACGGTGCGCATCCTGGGCCATGACATCAACGCGCTCGACCAGGTGTCGCTCACCGACCTGCGCTGCCGTATGGGCGTGGCCTTCCAGGGCGGTGCCCTGTTCTCCTCCATGACCGTGGGCGAGAACATCATGCTGCCGCTGCGCGAGCACACCCGCCTGGACGCGCGCACGATGCGCATCATGGCGCGGCTGAAGATGGAGGTGGTCAACCTCGCCGGCTTCGAGGACCTCATGCCGGCCGAGCTGTCGGGCGGCATGGTCAAGCGCGCCGCCTTCGCTCGCGCCATCGTGATGGACCCGGCGATCCTGTTCTGCGACGAGCCCTCGGCCGGCCTGGATCCGGTCGTCGCCTCCACCATCGACCAGCTCATTCTCGACCTGCGCGCGGCCTTCGGCATGACGATCGTCGTGGTCACCCACGAACTCGAATCCGCTTTCACCATTGCCGACCGGATCTGCGTGCTCGACCAGGGGCGGGTGCGCATCCTGGACACTCCCGAGAATGTCCGGGCCAGCCCCGACGTGCGGGTGCAGGCGCTGCTCAACCGCCGGATCGAGACGCCCGAGGTGGACCCCGAGAGCTATCTCCAGCGCCTGACGGGTGATATCCTCTGAAGCACGCCCAGGGGGCATCGCACCACCCACGGTCAACGGGAGCCGATCGCCATTCGCAGCCACCGGATCAACTACGTTGTCGTGGGCGCGTTCGTGATCGTGGTGGCGGCGGGACTGGTCGCGGCCCTGCTCTTGCTCACCGGCCGCACCGGCGCCACGGACACCTACTACGCCGTCTACGACAACGTCGCCGGCGTGAGCTTCGGCACACCGATACGTTTCGAGGGCTACCAGGTGGGCCAGGTCGAGGGCGTCCAGCCGGTCACGCGCGACGGCGCCGTGCGTTTCCGGGTCGAACTCGGCGTGCGCGAGGGCTTTCCCGTTCCCGCGGACAGCAAGGCCGCAATCGCCTCGGCGGGGCTGCTTTCGGGCAGCGCCATCGCCATCAGCCGCGGTTCGGCGGACACCAACCTCAGCCCAGGCGCCACGCTGGAGACCGCGCCCTCGCGCAGCATCACCGGCGCCGTCTCCGATCTGGCGGGCACGGTGGGGCAGCTTTCCTCGGAAGGCCTGCAGCCGCTGATGAGCAAGCTCACCCGCGCCGCGGACCGTCTCGACGCCCTTCTTAGCGGTCCGGCCCCAAAGATCGCGCGCAACCTGGAACGCGCCAGCGGCACGGTCGCGGAGATGTCCAAGCGCCTGGATCAGGACGCCGCCTCCGCCGAGAACCTGGCGCGCATCCGGCGCACCCTGGAACACATGGAACAGGCGGCGCGAACCCTCGACCGCCAGCTCCTCGGTGCGGACAACGTGCAACGCGTCGACACCACGCTCGGCAACCTCCAGGCTTTCTCCAGCGATGCCCGCGACCTAACGCGGCAACTCCGCGCCACGGGCCGGCGCATGGACAGCCTTGTGACCCGGCTGGACACGCTGACCGAGAAGAACAGCGGCGACGTTTCGGCCAGCGTCCAGGACATGCGCTACACCCTCGCGACGGTTGCGCGGCGCATCGACGCCATCACCTACAACCTGGAAAACACCAGCCGGAACATGCACGAATTCGCCCGGCAGATCCGGCGCAACCCCGGCCTGCTGCTGCGCGGCGGCGGACGCGCGGAGGCGGCGGAATGAACCGGCGCAACGCCCTTGCGGTGCCGGCCGCTGCCGCGCTGCTGGCCGCAGGCGGCTGCGGCACGGAACCGCCGCCGCCCGACAACTTCTACGAACTCACACCGGCCGACTCCGGGCGGCGTTTCGGCGAGCCGCTGCTCGGGGGCACCCTGGTGGTGGAGCGCTTCGCCGCCGACGGCGTCGTCGCCGAACGCCCCCTTCTCTACAAGACGGCCGAGGGCCCGCGGCTGCGCCAGTATACCTACCATTACTGGAGCCAGACGCCGGGGGCCATGCTCCGGGACGCGGCGATCCGGGAATACCGCCGCGCCAACGTGGCCGAGCGGGTGGCCTCACCGGCAGCGCGGCTGCTGCCCGACTACCGCATGACGGGGGCGGTGGAGCGGCTGCACCACCGTCGGCAGGGCGCCGGGTCCGCGGCCGCCATGGCCGTCGAGATCACCATCACCCGGACGCGCGACGGCGAGCCCGTCCTGATGAAGCGCTACACGCGCACGCGCCCGGTCGCGACCGGGCGCGTCAGCGCGGCGGTGCGCGCGTTCCGCACCGCCCTCACCGAGATCCTGGCCCGCTCCATGGACGATCTGGCGGCGCGCTTCCAGCGGTGAACCGCGTGGCGCACCTGTGCCGCGCCCGTGCCGCGCCGGTTGGGCCTCAGCCGTGAATGAAACTGGTCAGCGCCTCGCGCTCGTTCTCCAGCTCCTCGATCCGGGTCTTCACCGCATCCCCGATCGAGATCACACCCACGAGCCGGTCCACGTCCAGGACGGGCATGTGCCGAAAGCGCTTGTCCGTCATCGCGCGCATGACCTCGTTGATGTCCTGTCCCGGCCGGCACGTGGCCACGTCGCGGCTCATCAGGTCGCCCGCGGAGAGATGATCGAGGCCGCGGCCGTTGTCGGCGAGCGCGTAGACGATGTCGCGCTCGGAGAGAATCCCGGCGATGCGGCCATCCGCCTCCAGCACCACGACCGCGCCGATGCCCCGCGCCTTGAGCATCGCCGCAACCGCCGGAATGGCTGTCGCCCGCGTCACGGTCGCGACCTCGCCACCCTTCCGGCGCAGGATTTGGGCCACTTGCATGCGTTACCTCCCGGGTCCACCTTGCGGACCGTTGTGCCCGCCATGGGGCTTTGCGCCGCACCCCCTGCACATCGCGTCCGGGCGTGCGGGCAATTACCGTAACATGCGCGGGGTTGCCCTCAGCGCGGCCGCTTCGGAACGATTCAGGGTTACGACCTACCATGGACGGCGAAACTGGTCTGGCGAGCGAACCGGAGGGGTTCCCACGCGGCGCGTTTTGGGTCATTCTCCCGGGCACTGCACGGCAGCATCGGGTGGGAGGCGTGCGATGGTGATGGACTCCGCATCGACACGGGAACGCGACGCCGACGTGCTCGCGGATGACGAACGCATCCGCATCGACGAACCCGCGCCGTCCGGGTCCGGGGGGCGCGGCCCCTGGGAGCGCCTTCGCGAGGCGGCGCGCAGCGCGCTGAACCAGCGCATGACCATGGAAACCTCGGATCTCGCCCACCGTATCCGCCGGATTCACGATCAAGGCGATATGCAGCCTTAAGCCGATCGGGACGCAGGACAGGACCACCGGCGGGATTTGTTCCCGCCGGCTGGTGGGCTAGTATCACGGGTATGCCCAGCCGTTCCGGTCCGCGCCGCCGCCGTTTTGCCGCCGTGCTGCTCGCACTCGCGGCAGCGTTCGTGCCGTGGCGGG
>Ga0207714_1000744_pt1 | contig 21950 bp, 17 predicted proteins | sample PonA232FremontCA_2_FD_187270 | JGI IMG/M metagenome (GOLD analysis project Ga0207714, IMG submission 187270) | Marine sediment microbial community from Fremont, CA, USA - Pond A23 Sediment 2 (SPAdes) | ecosystem: Environmental > Aquatic > Marine > Unclassified | place: USA: Fremont, California...
CGCCTGGCGTGAGCGCTCGATTACACCCTCGCAGGGGTACGGACTGACAGAGTGTGGCCCGAACAACTTCGCGATGCCCGACTCGTACCCGCGGGAGAAAACCGAGACCATCGGCCAGCCAGCCCTCTACGTCGACGCCCGGATCGTCGACGACGACGGGAAGGAACTGCCACAGGGCGAGGTTGGCGAACTCGAACTGGCGAGTCCCCACGCCAGCAACAGCTACTGGCGCCGCCCCGAAGAAAGCGAGAAAACCTTCGGTGACGGCTGGGTGTCGACGGGTGATCTCGCCCGCATCGACGGGGACGGCTACTTCTCCATCGAGGGCCGCAAGAAGAACATGTTCGTCTCCGGCGGCGAGAACGTCTACCCGCCGGAGGTCGAGGACGTTCTCACCAACCATCCGAAGATCACGGAGGCCATCGTCGTGCCCATCGACGACGAGACCTGGGGACAGGTCGGCAAGGCGGTGGTCGAAGGCGACGACTCGCTCACCCTCGAAGCGCTGCAGGAGTTCGCAGCGGACCGACTCGCGAAGTTCAAAATCCCGAAAGCACTCGTCTTCGTCGAGGAGATGCCGATGAGCGGGCCGGGGAAGATCGATCGCCAGCGACTCACCGAGGAATACGGCTCGGAGTAAGTCGCCGCTGGCGCATTCGTCGCCTCACTCCGGAAGATTCTCGATACAGTTCGGGGGAACGTGATCGACTGTGTAGATGAACCTGCCGTCTTTCGAGATCTCTAACCCCTCCGCTTGCAGTGCCGCCGTCGAGATCCGGAGAACGATCGGATCCCCAGCGTGGCGCTCGCCGACCGCGCGCGCCTCTTCTTCGCTGTCGGTGAGGTGGACAGCCTGGCGGTTCATCGGGCGGAGACCATCGGCTTCGATCGACGGGATGTTGTCGGGTGCAGTGCCGTGGTACAGTGTCTCTGGAACGTCGACTGCCGCCCGTTCGATCGTCACGTCGACGGAGTGGCCGTAGGCGGCTCTGATTTTGTCGCCCCGGCGTTCGAAGCGACCCTTCGGGTCCTGGGAGATTACTGCCTCGACTGCTTTGCTGTCGGCCCAGTCGTACTTGTTTCTGACAGCGGCGACCAGTGCCGAGGTGGGCGTCCAGCCGTAGTCGTCGACTGTGAGCCCCACGTCTTCGGGGAAATGTCTGAGCGCGCCGCTCATGAACTTCGAGAGCTGTCGTCGCCGGGACCCGGAGAGTACCCGTGCCAGTTGCTCGCCACAGTCAGAACAGTGCTGTGCTGTCTGGAACCCGTGGTCCGGGCAGCGGTAGATCGGGTCTGTCATCGGTACGTCCAGTTGTCTCTACTCGGTACTGGCGGTGAAAAGAAGTTGCTACTGCGGACGGACTGGCCGCACCTGATCAGGCCGAGTCGCCAGTGCGGCTTCGAGCACGGGAGAGCCCGACGATAAGGAGCGTTGCTGCGACGACGATGCTTGCAAGTTGCTTCTTGCTTGGGCGCATACGAATGTATAGCCGGAGAGAGTGTAAATATCAGGGAGGACCGTCTCATAGAGAGAGACGGCGTTTCTCGTGGTGAAACGAGCGGTAAGGATAGCGCTTAACAGAGCGGGCTCTGTCTGTGGGGGCATGGCGTTACTGGACGGGAAGACGGCAGTCGTAACGGGTGCGGCGAGTGGTTTCGGTCGGTCGATCAGCCGGACCTTCGCCCGGAACGGGGCGGACGTTATCGTCGCCGATATCCGAACCGAACCCCGCGAAGGTGGGCAGCCGACACACGAACTCATCCGGGCAGAGACGGATCAGCAGGCCTACTACGTCGAGTGTGACGTGACGAGCACCGACGATCTGGCGGTGGCGGTGGAGGCTGCCGAGGAACTCGGCGGGATCGATATCATGGTCAACAACGCCGGACTGTTCCGGACCGAGGATTTTCTGGCTGTCACGGAGGCGGAGTACGACCAGATGATGGACGTCAACGTCAAGGGAGTCTTCTTCGGTGCACAAGCCGCGGCCCGCGAAATGGTCGACAACGGGGGCGGAACGATCATCAACATGTCAAGCGCTGCGGGCTACAGCGGCGCGGGGGGGTTTCCCACCTACTGTACGTCGAAAGGGGCAGTGCGGCTGCTCACTTACGCCCTCGCAGACCGGTTCGGGTCGGACGGCATCCGTGTCAACTCGATCAACCCCGGGTTCGCGAAGACGCAGATGATGGCCGAATCGGGGCTGGGCAAGGGAATCCGCGGCCGAATACAGGACCAGGTGTTGCGACGGATGACCCCCCAGCGCCGGTACGCCGAGGCCGAGGAGATCGCGAACGTGGCCCTCTTCCTTGCGAGTGATCTGAGTAGCTTCGTCAACGGTGAATCGATCCTCGTCGACGGCGGACTGACGAACACCGGCTAAGCGACGCGATCAAATCGTGGACACGTCGCGATAGACCCGTGCTTCCCACGGACGGAGGCGAACGTCGCCCGTAGTACGTTCCTGTGCCGGGTCTCTGCCGTCGAAGTCGTAGTTTCCGACGAGAACGGTCGCGTCGTCTGTCCTGACCGCACTGGGCAGGTCGACTGTCGTCTCCGACGACGAGAAATTCAACGTTACGAGCAGGCGGTCCTCGCGGTCGGTCGTCTGGAGTGTTCGTGTGTACACCCACACGGTGTCGTCGTCGGGGTACAGCGGCTCGTAGTCGCCGTAGATTAAAACGTCGTATTCGTTTCGCAAGCGAATGAGGCGGCGGTAGTAGTGATACACCGAGTCCTCGTCGCTGCGCTCGGAGTCGACGTTGATCTCCTCGTGATTCGGGTTGACGTCGATCCACGGCTCACCGGCGGTGAACCCCGCATTCTCGGCTGCGGACCACTGCATCGGCGTCCGCGCGTTGTCGCGGCTGTTCGCCCGGACGGCCGCCTTGACGTCGTCGAAGGAGTCGATATCGCCCTCTTCGATAGCGATTCGGAGCGGATTGACCGTGTCTACGTCGCGGAACTCGTCGAGCGAGTCGAACGGGTAGTTGGTCATACCCAGTTCTTCCCCCTGGTAGATGTACGGTGTCCCGCGAAGCGTGTGCAGGAGCGTTCCGAGAAGTTTCGCCGACTCGCGGCGGTACTCGCCGTCGTTCCCGAAGCGAGACACCATCCGGGGCTGATCGTGGTTGTTCAGATACAGCGAGTTCCAGCCCACATCCGCCAGCCCGTCGTCCCAGCGGTTGAAGACGGCTTTGAGTTCGGACAGCGACCACTCGCTGCGTTCCCAGACCGTGTCACCTTTATCCAGGAGCATATGTTCGAAGTGAAACAGCATCGAGAGCCCGTCCTCGTCGGGGTCCAGATACCGCCGGGCGTGGTCCATCGGGAGCTTCGACGAGAGCATCTCGCCGACGGTAAGCAGGTTTCGGTCCAGGATACGGTCGTTCATCTCAGAGAGATACTCGTGGATGCGCGGCCCGTTCGCGACCTGTGATAGCATCCCGTTGAACGGCTCGTCGAAGTCGTTCGCCAGCTCGTCGGGTTTGGAGACGAGGTTGATGACGTCCATCCTGAACCCGTCGATGCCCTGCTCCAGCCACCACTCCATCATGTCGAATACCGCCGCTCTCACCGTCGGGTTCTCCCAGTTGAGGTCCGGCTGTTTGCGGTCGAACATGTGGAGGTACCACTCCTCGCGGCCGTCGTCGTACGCCCACGCCGGGCCACCGAAAAAGGATTGCCAGGCGTTGGGGGGAGCTTCGTCCTCGGGCCCCTCGGCCGCGCTCCAGTCGACAGCGTCCGCGTCCTCGCCTTCACGCCACCAGTAGAAGTCCTCGTAGTTGTCGTCTCCGGCACGGGATTTCTGGAACCACTCGTGTTCGTCCGACGTGTGGTTCACCACGAGATCCATGATGAGTCTGATATCGCGGTCGTGGAGGGCATCGAGCACCGCTTCCCAGTCGTCCATCGTGCCCAAGTCGTCCATGATCGTCCGGTAGTCACGGATGTCGTAGCCGTTGTCCGCGTTCGGGGAGTCGTAGACGGGACAGAGCCAGACGACATCGACGCCGAGATCATCGAGATAGTCGACTCGTTCGAGTATCCCCGGAATGTCACCGACACCGTCGCCATCGCTGTCGTTGAAACTGCGCGGGTAGATCTGGTAGACGACTGCTTCCTTCCACCAGACGCGGTCGGAGTCCCCGGATGACGCCGAATGAGTCTCTCCCATACGCTATATATCACTGAAAATCATAAATAGATACTGTCCGGGAGTACCGTCACCGGTAGCGACCGATCCGGGTGATCGCCAGACGAGGCGATCGATGTCCTGTACTCGGCAGGTCCGTCGACACGTGGCGGGTTGCAGCAAACCTGTACACAAAAGTACAAACAGGTGGCGACTGTACAGTGACAGTATGTCGAAGGCACTCGCAGATCACGCCTGTGAGGCGTGTACATCGGAGGACGAACCGCTGACCGAAGCAGAGTACGCGGAGTATCTGGACGAGATCGACCAGTCGGTCTGGGAAGTCGTCGACGGACACCACCTGGAGGGTACCTACGAGTTCGAAGACTTCCGTGACGCTTTAGAGTTCACCTACGAGGTCGGCGAACTGGCCGAGGAGGAGTGGCACCATCCGGACATTCACCTGCAGTGGGGCGAGGTTCGCATCGAGATGTGGACCCACAAGATCGACGGCCTCCACAAGACGGATTTCGTGATGGCAGCGCGGATGGACCGGATGCACGAAGCGTACGCACCCGAAGAATAACCAGCACGGGCCGTGAGAGCGTTCGGGCCGAGAATAGCTGTTTTTCGACGTTACTCCCGGGAATCGGTCCGAGTCAAGTAAGATAATACGTTAGAACTATTTACTCGTTTACTGTAGTTACTGACTATGGAACATCTCGCGAACGTCTCGGTCGAACAACTGCAGCAGACCCTCGACGATGTCGAAGGCAAGAAAGCAACACTGCGTCTGACGGCGGCGATCGCGTACAAGAATGGGATCACACAGACGGAGCTTGCCGAGTGGTACGACGTCCAGCGGCGCACGATCTACAGCTGGCTCACGCGTCTCGATTCGGACCCGCTCGCCGATGCCGCCCACGATGCAGACCGGAGCGGTCGCCCCCGCAAACTCGATCCGGGCCAGCACGACCAGTTGATCGAGTTGCTCCACGAGTCACCGGAGACTGCCGGGTACGACGCGGCGGCGTGGACACCGGAACTCCTCCAGCAGTGTCTGAGCGATCGGTTCGACGTGGAGTATTCCCGGCCGAGTTGTCGGCGATTGATGAAAGAAGCCGGACTTCGATACGAGCGGTCTTCCCCGCCGGGAGACGCCGAAGACGACCGGGGACAGAGGGGTCGATGGGTACCGGAGTAGAGCGGGCTCACGGCGACCGTGAACTGATCTGATCTCGGAACGAAATCGAGAAATGAACGAGTAATTACTTCTAATTTAGATTCGGGAATAGCCGGAACTCTTCGAAGTGAGCTATTCCGTAAAAAACGAGAGTGGAAAGTGCCGGATTCGATCAGCGCCGATGAGTTACTCTTCGGTCGCCCAGTCGAGCGAGCGCTCGACGGCGTCGTCCCAGCGGCTGTAGAGTCGGTCTGCTTCGGCCTGCTCCATCTGCACGTCGAACTCGCGGTCGACCTGCCAGTTCTCGCGCAGACTGTCCAGATCGCTCCAGTAGCCGACGGCCAGTCCTGCTGCGTACGCAGATCCGAGCGCAGTCGTCTCGTCGACGACCGGCCGAACGATTTCCGTCTGGATGATATCTGCCTGGAGTTGACAGAGGTAGTTGTTTTTGACTGCCCCGCCGTCGACGCGCAGACTCGTCGTCTCCACGCCGGAGTCGGCCTCCATCGCTTCGGCGACGTCGCGTGTCTGGTAGGCGATCGCTTCGAGCGTTGCCCGCACGATGTGCTCTTTCCGGGTCCCGCGAGTCATCCCGACGATGGTCCCCCGGGCACGGCCGTCCCAGTGTGGGGCACCGAGGCCGGTAAAGGCCGGCACCAGATAGACGCCGTCTGTCCCCTCGACAGAGCGTGCCATATCCGCAGTTTCGGCCGCGCTGTCGATGAGTTCCATATCTTCGAGCCACTCGATGGCTGCACCGGTCATGAAGATCGAGCCTTCCAGACAGTATTTCACGTCTTCACCCGAGAGCTGGAAGCCGATGGTCGTCAACAGCCCGTGGTCGGAGGTGACGGCCTCGTTGCCGGTGTTCATCAGGTAGAACGAACCAGTGCCGTAGGTGTTCTTCGCGTCCCCCACGTCGAATCCGGTCTGGCCGAACAGGGCTGCCTGCTGGTCGCCGAGCGCGCCTGCAACTGGCACCTCTGCGCCGAGGAAGCCCTCCGGATCGGTCGAGCCGTAGGTCTCCTCGTCGGAGGACGGGCGGACTTCCGGAACCATCTCGCGTGGGACATCGAACTCTTCGAGGAGTTCGTCGTCCCAGTCGAGGTCGTTGATGTTGTACAGCATCGTCCGCGACGCGTTCGAGACGTCGGTGATGTGGTTGCCAGTCAGATTGTAGATGACCCACGTATCCGGCGTCCCCATCATCAACTCGCCGGCTTCGGCGCGTTCACGGACGTCTTTCGGCCGTGCGCGCTGCTGTTTGATCGGGTCGGCGTTGTCGAGGATCCACTCGGCTTTCGTCGCCGAGAAGTAGGCGTCACATTCCAGCCCCGTCTTCTCACGGATCCACTCGACTTTGTCCTCTTCCTGGATCTCCTCGACGCGGTCGGTCGTCCGCCGGTCCTGCCAGACGATCGCGTTGTACACTGGCTGTCCCGTCTCCGCGTCCCAGACGATGCAGGTCTCGCGCTGGTTCGTGATCCCGATCGCCTCCAGTTGCTCCGCATTGATCCCCGCGTCTACCAGTCCGTCTTTGACGACATCCTTGGTGTTCTCCCAGATTTCCATCGGATCGTGCTCGACCCAGCCGGGCTCCGGATAGATCTGTTCGTGTTTCTTGTAGGCGCTCCCGACCACCTTGCCGCCGTGATCGAAGGCGATAAACCGCGTTCCTGTCGTTCCCTGGTCGATTGCACCAACGTATGTATTGTCTGCCATTGTAATCAACTCTCTTGAGAGACTGGGGACCAAGTGACGGCCCCCCTCGCATAATCCCGTTGAGTCTTAAATGCTTAATGCTATGTGCGGTGTATTTGCGAGGTACTAACGACTGCCGAGAAATAGCAGTGGATTGATACTGAGTAGCTAGTTTTTGTAAAATAAATAGAATCATACAGGGAGTACGTGAACGTTTTCGTGCCGTATACAGTACCACCGTGTCCTCTCGGGGAGTGTGGGATGTGTGTGCTACCCACTAGATTTATGCATCGGGTGAGCGAAAGAAGTGAAGAACAGACAGAATGTTCATGAGCTAACATGGTAGACGGAGACAACACCACGGAGACAGATCTGGTCGTCATCGGTGCAGGGCCGGGTGGGTACACAGCGGCGATCCGGGGGGCACAGAAGGGACTCGATGTCGTGCTGGTCGAAAAGGAGACCATCGGCGGTGTCTGTCTGAACCACGGCTGTATCCCGGCGAAAGCGCTGATCCACGCAGCCGGCTTCCAGCGGGACATCGCACACTGGAACGATATCGGCATCGAGACGGGAGAGATAGGCGTCAATTTCAACGAGGTACAGGAGTGGAAAAACGACGTCATCAGAACACTCGACGACGGAATTTTACAGAGTCTCGATCACCACGACGTCCGGTACGTCGAGGGAACTGCCAGTTTCGTCGACTCGACGACAGTCGACATCGACAAGAAAGACGGGGCACGTGAGCAGGTTTCCTGTGAGAACGCAGTCATCGCGACCGGGTCGACACCGATCGAAATTCCCGGCCTGGAGTTCGAACAGGACCGAGTGATCTCCTCCAGGGAGGTGTTACAGGTCCCGGAGGTGCCCGAGGAACTCATCGTCGTGGGTGGGGGGTACATCGGGATGGAGGCCGTCACGAAGTTCGCGAAGTTCGGGTCGACGATCAAGGTCGTCGAGGCACGCGACCGTGTGCTGACGATGTTCGAAGAGGAGGTCGTGAACTCGATCCAGGAGACCAGCGATATGTACAGCGAACACATCTACACCTCGACGATGGCAAGCGGTGTCGAGTACGAGGACGGACGGCCGGTGTTGCTCGCAGAGCGGGACGGCGAGGAGCTACGACTCTCCGCGGACTACATCATCGTCGCAGCCGGTCGAGAGCCGGAGAGTGCCTTCGGCCCGCTGAACATCGACGCGACAGATGTCGAACTGACGGAACGCCGGTTCATCGACACGGACGACCAGATGCAGACGGACGACGAGAACATCTACTGCATCGGCGACGCCGCGGGACAGCCCCATCTGGCACACGTCGCGTACAGGGAGGGGAAAGTCGCCGCCGAGGCCGCTGCGGGCGAGGAGACAGCGATGGATAACCGGTGTATCCCAGCAGTCATGTACACCGACCCGGAGGTCGCCGTCGTCGGCATGAGTGAAACAGAGGCCCGAGAGGAGTACTACAACGTGATGGTCGGACGCGTGCCATTCACCGCCTCGGGACGAGCGCAGACCGCCAACAAGACGGCGGGCTACGTCAAGGTGATCGCCGACGAGGACGAGCGACTGCTCGGCGTCCGGATCGTCGGCGCCCGGGCATCAGACTCCATCGCCGAGGCGACACTCGCCATGGAGATGGACGCACACCTGGACGATCTGGCGAACACGATCCACGCCCATCCCACCTTCCCGGAGGCACTGGCGGAGGCCGCAGAAGATGCGAAAGGCGAAGCGATCCACACCCACTGATCAGGCGTAGGATTTGAGCACTTCGACTGCCGTGAGTTCTTTCCCGGTGAGCGCGTTGAGATACGCACCCCCTGCGATCGAGACGTGGTCGAAACTGTCCTCGTCGATACCGTACATTTCGAGCGCTCGTGCAGTGTCACCCCCTCCGATCACCGAAAAGCAGTCCGTCCGGGCGATCGCCTCGATCAGTTCCACCGTACCGTCGGCGAACCGCTCGTCCTCGAAGACGCCGACTGCCCCTTTCACGAACACCGCTGCTGACTCTTCGATGGTGGGAACGTACGAATCGATTGTCAGGTGTCCGATGTCGAGATACGGATCTTCCTTCTCGTCGATCTCTTCGAGTGCGATCTCGGCACGCTCCCCGTCGTCTGCCTCGTATGCGAAATCAGACGGGAGTCCGAACTCGTCTCGCCGGGTCTCGACGAGTGATTCGAGTGTCTCCTCGGTCGCTTCGAACTGGTCGTCGAGCATATCCATCCCGCCGACGTCGTGGCCGACCGGGTAGCCCTCGGCTCGCAGGAACAGTTCGCCGGGGAGCCCACCGAGCAGGAAGTTGTCGACCTTCTCGCCGAGGTTGTTGGCGACGTTGATGACGTCTTTCGATTTGTTGCCGCCGACGACCATCGTGACTGGCCCGTCGAACTCCCGCTGGGCGACGCTGGTGTTGTACTCGTACTCCCGTTCCATCACGAGGCCGGCGTAGGCCGGCAGGACGGGTGGGAAGCCGACCGTCGACGCGTGTGCACGATGCGCGACGGAGTAGGCGTCGTTGATGTAAGCGTCGAAAAGCGGCGCGAGTGTCTGGACGAACTCGCTTTCGGCGTGTTCCTCCGGCGATTTCTCGGGGAGTTCGTCGTCGGTCATCCGCGTGTTTTCGAGCACGAGGACCTCGCCTGCATCGAGGGCCTCGATCGCGTCTCTGGCCGCCTGGCCGAACGTGTCGGCGACGAACTGTACTGGCCGGTCGATGTGCTCTGCGAGAATGTCGGCGTGCTGTTCGAGCGAGACGAAGTCGTCTTTGCCGGGCCGGCTCTGGTGGGCCATCAGCACGACACGGTGGTCGTCGTCAGCCAGTGCGCGCACCGTCTCGCTGTACCGGTCGAACCGGTTGTTGTCCTGCACTGTGCCGTCTTCGACCGGCGAGTTGAGATCGAGTCGGACGAGCACGCGCTGGCCGGGGTCGAGGTCGTCGAGTGTGTTGTATTCGGGCATCTGTTGTTGTCTGCTGGGGGCAATCAGGGGGCGCTGTCTGTTCGCGGTACAAAAAACGGCGTGGTAGCGTGCCGGTCAGGCGATGTACTCGGCGAGTCGCATCATCTGGCTGGTGTACCCCATCTCGTTGTCGTACCAGGCGAAGACCTTCGCCAGGTCGCCCCCCTCGACCGTACTGGTCTGGTCCATGTCGACACAGGAGCCGTACTCCCAGCCGATGATGTCACTCGAGACGATCTCGTCGTTCGTCGCGCCCATCGAGTTTTCGAGTTCGCCGCTGGCGTACTCCGCCATGGCGTCGTTGATCTCGTCCGGGCCGGGGTTGCCATCCAGATCAGCGACGACCTCGGTGATCGAACCGGCCGCGGTCGGCACGCGGACGGCCATCGCCTCGAACTTCCCTTTGAGTTCGGGCAGGATATCCGTCGTCGCGGTCGACGCGCCGGTCGTCGTCGGGACGATATTTTCTGCAGCGGCACGGCCACGCCGGACCTTGTTCTTCGGACCGTCGACGATGGCCTGGGAGCCGGTGAAGGCGTGGATCGTCGTCATCTCCGCCGAGTTGACACCGAACTCTTCGATCAGGACGTGCATCGGCAGTGAGACGCTGTTCGTGGTACACGACGCACCCGAGACGACGTCTTCACCGTCGTACTCGTCCTGGTTGACGCCGAAGACGAACTGTGGCACCGGCTTGTCACCCTTCGGCGGGGCTGAAATCAGCGTCTTGTCGGCCCCGGCGTCCAGATGCGCGGAGGCTTCGTCTTTTGTCCGGAAGATACCGGTCGACTCGACAGCCACGTCGACGTCCAGGTCGTCCCACGGCAGTTCTGCCGGGCTCTGGATGTTGTAAAGCGATACAACCTCGTCGTCGACGTGGAGCTGGTCGCCGTCGAGTTCCGTCTCCGCCGGAAGATTGCCGAGGTTCGTGTCGTACTTCGCCAGATACTCCATCTGCTCGAAGTTCATCACGTCGTTGACGCCGACGACCTGAACGTCGTCGTTGTTCAATGCATACCGAAACGCACACCGACCGATACGGCCAAAGCCGTTGATACCGAGCCGGACTGGATCACTTGCACTCATAATGTTTCTCCGTGTGACAGTATAACAGACACCAACAAAGGTATTTCGGTGCGTGCATACTGCTGGAAGAGATAATACTGCCAGTAATATCCGTCGTAGGTACTATCTGTGGCCGAAACCGGCCGTGGATCCGGGGTCGGGTTACGCGCGCGACACCGAGTAGGCCGTGATATCCGTCGTCGAGAGCATCCCGATGATCCCATCGTCGTCTTCGACCGGGAGATGCGAGATGCTGTTCGTGATCATCCTGGCAGCCGCAGTCTGGATGTCATCCTCTGGATGGATCGTGACCACCTGGTCTGTCATGAAATCTTCGACAGATCCGTCTGTGGCGTGGGCGCCATCCGCCACGACATTCAGGAAATCGTTACTCGTTATGACGCCAGCCAGTGTGTTATCGTCGTCGACGACGACGAGTGAGCCGATATCGTTATCGATCAGTATGCTCACTGCCTCGTCGATTGACGTGTCGGGAGTGACGGTAACAATGTCGGGCGTCATCAGCTGTCTGGTAGGAACACCTTCTCGGTCCATGTCATCAGTATCGGACATTACCCATTAATAATTAATGGTCTATGATGATACATATTGTTGCCAGAATGTTACAGGAAGTCCCGGCTGCCGACTATCTTCGAGGTCCTCGGGAGAGAGCTAACCGGCGACACAGGTTCGATCATGAGAGGGTTTAACAGTCATGCCACGCAATCTGAGTTAGGTGAAAGACAGTGGGTTATCACGGAGGAACGGAACTAGCATCGGTATACGAGGATGCGCTTGGGGAAGGGTTCGGGCTGATCGCGAGCAACGTCGCCGAACCGAACACGATGATCGGGCTGATCGAGGGAGCCGCGCGCGTCGACTCCGATCTGCTCTTGCAGATGAGCAACGGTGCCTGCTCGTTCGCCGGCAACGGTGATCCGGTCGCAGGGCTGCGCGCGATGGGCAACTACATCGAGTTGATCGCAGATCAGTACGACGTGGGCGTCTTCCTGAACATGGATCACCAGACCGACCTCGATACGATCCAGCGACAGGTCGAACTGGATATCCCCTCGTCGATCATGATCGACGCCTCCCACGAGGAGTTCGAGGAGAACGTCGCGCGGAGTAAACGAGTCGTCGAGATGATCGACTCCGCCGGAGCCGATATTCTCGTCGAGGCGGAACTGGGAACGATCAAGGGGGTCGAAGACGAGATCGTCGCCGAGGAGGCCTTCTACACCGATCCCGAGGAGGCCGTCGAGTTCGTCGACCGGACGGGCTGCGATCTGCTGGCGATCTCCGTCGGCACCCAGCACGGCGTCGCCAAGGGCGCAGAGCTGGAACTGCGGCCCGACCTCGCAGGGGAGATCCGGACCGCACTGCGGGATCACGGCCTCGATACACCGCTCGTGTTACACGGCGCCTCGGGCGTCCAGTCCGAACAGCTCCAGCGGATGATCAAACAGGGGATCTGCAAGGTCAACAAGGACACCCGCTACCAGTACGAGTACACCCGGACGGCCTACGACCTCTACCGGAACAACGACGAATCGATCGTCCCACCCGAGGGTGCCGCTGGGAACCGCGAGTCGTTTTTCAACGACGTCGAATGGTCGCCGAACAAGGACTACTTCGACCCCCGTGTCGCCGGCCGGCAGATCCGCGACCGGATCGCAGAGGTGTACGGTCAGCTGGCGAAGACGTCGGGCAGCGCCGGACAGAGCCGGCACCTGTAGGGGACCCCCGTCGCGCGTGACTACCGATTCTGGGGTGTCCGGAGAGACGGATATGTGAAATATCCTGAAACATAGCAACGTGATTATAAATAAGTATATATGTCCTGCCATCATTCCGTACCGTTGCCAGGTGTTACCACAGATGACGCTAATCACAGACGTTCAACTCCGACCAGTACTGGACTCACGAGGGAATGCGACAGTCGAGGCCGACGTTATGACTGAAGACGGCGGCTTCGGCCGTGCTGCTGCACCGAGTGGAGCATCGACAGGCGAATACGAGGCCATCGAGTTGCCAGCCCGCGAGTCGATCGAGAACACGACCGAGATCGCGCTGCCACATCTCGAGGGGGAGGTGGACGCAAACCACCAGCGCGACGTCGACAACGCGCTCCACGAGGCCGACGGCACGGGCAACTTCTCGGAGATCGGTGCAAACTCCGCCGTTGCAATCAGCATGGCCGCAGCGAAAGCCGGCGCGGATTCCAACGGCGTCCCGCTGTACAAACATCTCGGTGGTGCGTTCCGCGGTGACAACTATCCGGTTCCCTTCGGGAACGTGATCGGTGGGGGCGAACACGCCAAGGACGCGACCGACATCCAGGAGTTCCTGGGCGCGCCGGTCGGCGCACCGACCATCGAGGATGCCGTCTTCGCCAACGCGAACCTGCACGCAACAGTCGGCGATATCCTCGACGAGCGAGGGATCGGTGCGGGCAAAGGTGACGAGGGGGCGTGGGCACCGCCGATCTCGGACGAGGAAGCCTTCGAAATCATGGAGGAGGCAGTCACGCGGGTCTCCGAGGACGTCGGCTTCGAGATGCGCTTCGGGCTCGACGTGGCTGCATCCGAGATGTACGAGGACGGCGAGTACGTCTACAGTGACACCACGAGAACCACCGAGGAGCAGATCGACTACATGGCCGGGCTGATCGAGGATTACGACCTCATCTACTGTGAGGATCCACTCGACGAGAACGACTTCGAGGGGACGGCCCAGTTGACAGACGCAGTCAGTGGCACTGACTGTCGTCTCTGTGGCGACGACCTGTTCGTGACGAACGTCTCGCGACTCCAGGAGGGGATCGACAAGGGAGCCGGCAACACCATTCTCATCAAGCCGAACCAGATCGGCTCGATGTCGGATACGATGGACGCGATCGAACTCGCGGTTCGCAACGGCTACGAGACGGTGATCTCACACCGCTCGGGCGAGACCGAGGATACGACGATTGCCCACATCGCGGTCGCAACCGACGCCGGCTTCATCAAAACCGGCGCCGTCGCCGGCGAGCGAACGGCCAAGCTCAACGAGTTGATGCGGATCGCAGACCGCGCGGCGTAGTCGACACTCGACCAGCTATTTTTTGCGCGTAAATAAGCGAAAACTGGAGTCGACCGGTTAGTCGGCGCTGCCCCGGACGACGTCTTTGTCCGTCGGCCCCTGTCCGTCGTAGCGCGAAACGAACTCGTCGAGCTGGTCGGCATCGTTCGCCCCGGGCAGTTGCTCGCTGTCGGTCTCACACTCGGCATCGACGCCGAGTTTGTCACAGACCATATCGGTCGTCTGCTCGGCCATCTGCCGGTAGGTGGTCAGCTTTCCGCCGACGATGCTGGCGAAATTGTCGACGCCCTCGTCGCTGTGATCGAGCGTGAAGTAGCCACGCGAGATGCCACGACGGTCGCCTTCGCCTTCGTCGGGCGCATACAGCGGTCGGACACCCCACCACTCACGGATGACTTCCGCATCACCGACCGCCGGCAGCATATCCGCACACTCCTCGATCGATTTCTCGACTTCCCACTGCTCTTCCTCGTACTCGTCGGGGTCCTGTACCGGCACGCTCGTCGTTCCGAGCACTGCCTCGGAGTCGTGTGGCACGATGATGTCGCCGTCGTCCGGATCGCGACACCGGTTCAACACCGGGTCCAGGTTGTCGTAGTCGACCGAGACCATCACACCGCGTGCGGGTGCCATCGACACCTCCACACCGGCCAGATCGGCGATCTTGCCGGCCCAGGCGCCGCCAGCGTTGACCACGTAGGTCGGTTCGACCGTGTCGTCGACATCCCCGCCGAGTTTCGCTTCGGTTATCTCGCCATCCTCGACCGTGAACCCCTCGACCGGTCCGTGCGGGTGGATCGTCGCACCGTGTTCCTCGGCATCTGCCGCGTTCGCCGCGACGAGTCGGGACGGATAGATCGAGGCGTCGGGCACGGTCATCGCCCGTACGACATCGTCCGAGAGGCCCGAAACACGCTCTTTGGCTTCCTCGCCGCTGATCTCTTCTGTCTGGATGCCGATCTCCTCGCAGGCGTCGCGTTTCTCCTCGAAGTAGGCGGGATCATCCTCCTCCAGCTGGAGGAACATGCCGCCCTTGTCGCGGATGCACTCGCCAGCGATCGAGCGAACGATCTCGTTCTCTTCGATACACTCCTCGGCCCCGACCCTGTCGGCCTCGGCGTACCGTGCGCCGCTGTGCAAGAGCCCGTGTGACCTCCCCGTGGTCCCACTCGAAAGGCCACCCCGTTCGGCGAGCGTTACGTCCACCCCACGAAGTGCCAGATCGCGTGCGATTCCGACACCTGTTGCGCCGCCGCCAATTACCAGTACTGTGGTATCAGTTGGCATAACAATAATGTAGGATCACTTTGACTTAAAGCTACCCCACTGCCGACGAGGGCGAAGAGACACTCTGTCCTGTCGTTTCTAGGATCAAAAAGCGGCGACAGTGAGAGCGTTACACCTTGTCGATTTTGCGCTGTCGGATCTCACCGCCGTAGACGATCCCGCGCTCGGCGTCGAGGGTGATCGTGTCACCGTCCATAACTTCACCCGTGATATCCGCGTTGGCGATCATCGGGATGTCGAGATCACGTGCCACGCTCGATGCGTTCCCCGTCACCTCGTCGTGACAGTCGATGATGCCGGCGAGTTTCCCCGTGTCGCCGACAAAATCACCGTCGAAGTCCTCGCGAACGCCGACGATCGACCCCTGCGGGACCTCCGAGAGGTCACCGGCTTCCGCCCAGTGGAACTCGCCCATGGCGAGGCCGTCGACGACCGACCGCCCGGAACCGACTGTCTCTGCGGCGACGTGGATTTTCAGCGTGTTCGACGTGTTGGCACTGTCGAGTTCGGTCATCATCCCGGAGAGGACGACGACCGTGTCACCGCTCTGGGCAGCGTCGGTGTCCAGTGCTGTCTGGACCGCGTTGTTGATGACGGCACTCGCCCCCTCCGTGGTGTAGGGCGTGGTCTCGGAGATGATCCCCCAGGAAAGTGCCAGCCGACGGCGGACTTCGTCGCTCGGCGTCGAACCCACGATCGGGATCGACGGGCGATATTTCGAGACTTTCTGGGCCGTGTAGCCGGATTCACTCGCCGCGACGATCGCAGTCGCATCGACGTCGCGCGCGAGATACCGGGCCGAACGTGCGAGCGCATCGGCCTGTGGCACGTCGGCGTCCGGGACGTGTTGTTCGAGATTCTCCCGGTACTCCGGGGAGTTCTCGACGTCTTCGACGATATTTGCCATCGTCTCGACGACGAGCGGCGGATGCGCGCCCATCGCCGTCTCCCCGGAGAGCATGACGGCGTCCGTCCCGTCGAGGACGGCGTTCGCCACGTCCGAGGCTTCAGCACGGGTCGGGCGCCGGTTTTCGATCATCGAGTCGAGCATCTCGGTCGCCGTGATGACCGGTACACCGGCGTTGCCGCACTTCCGGATGATCCGTTTCTGGATCATCGGCACGTCTTCGAGCGGGATCTCGACACCGAGGTCACCCCGCGCGACCATGATCCCGTAGGCCGCGTCGATGATGCTGTCGATGTTTTCGACAGCGACGTCGCGCTCGATTTTCGCGATGATCGGGATGTCCGCACCCATCTCCTCCAGTGTCTCGCTGATCTCGTAGATGAACTCCCCGTCCTTGACGAAACTCGCAGCGACGAAATCGACCCCCTTCTCGGCGGCCACTTCGAGTTCTGTCCGATCCTGTTCGGTGACGGTGGGGAGTCCGAGATCGGCCCCGGGGACGTTGACCCCTTTTCTCCCGCCGAGTTGCCCCCCGTTTTTGACGGTGACCGTGACACCGTCGTCCTCGACAGACTGGACGGTCGTCTCGATCCGGCCATCGTCGAGCAGGATCAGATCACCGGGCTCGACGGCAGTGAGTCCGTGTGAGACGCCAACTTCCTCGGGTGTCGCCTCTTTCCCCTCGACGAACCGGACTGTCGAACCGGCTTCCAGCTGAATTTTGTCCTCGATCGGTGCTGTCCGGATCTCCGGACCGGGCAGGTCGTGCATGACGGCGACCGGTCGGTCGGTCTTCTCGTCGACCTCGCGGACCCTGTCGATCACCGTCCGCCGGTGTTCGGGCGTGCCGTGGCTCGCGTTCATCCGCGCCACTGACATCCCTGCCTCCGCGAGCGCTTCGAGTGTCTCCGGTGAATCAGACGCCGGTCCGATCGTACAGACGATCTTTGCGTTTCGCATCGTTATCTCTCCCCCGACACATTGCCGAATGTGTACTGTTGTCTAGGCACAGAATGACATTCAGATGGCAGCTATAAAAAGATGATCTTTTATTAAGGATTGGAGTGACTCGCCAGAATGACTGCGCTCAGAACCGCTCACGATTGCCGAGGACGTAGCCGAGCAAAACGATGAGCAACGTGCCGCCGAAGGTCTCTATCAGTTCGACCGCACGGACGATCGCGATCGTCGGCGCGCTGCCGGGTGGCGGTGCGGTGGTGAAGGTCACGACACTGTGGTAGACGCTGTCCGAGATTCCCGGATCGACGGTGTAGAGAACCGCAGACACGCCGAACAGAAACAGCATCCACAGCACCAGTCGGAGTGGCCGGACGCCGAATCCGGTGGTGACACGCGACGCAAGTGAGCTGACGTAGACCCCGTAGGATCTGAAATTGCCGTGTTCGGTGGAGAAGACCGGAACTGGGCTTCCCTCGTGAAACTGGAGATAGCCCATAATCGAGGCGTTCGATTTGGCTTCGAAGCCGCGGGCGCGTCGCTCCAGCACGTGATACTGTCGCGCCTTGTCGACGAGTCCGGCCGCACTGAAGGCGGTTTTGAGTTCGTTGTACGCGCGGGCGATGGCATCCCACGCAGTGGCGTCGTCGGCCTCCGCCTCCGCCCGCGTCTGTTTTCCACAGCGTGTCCCCTGGCTCACGACGATGTCCTTGATGGTGCTGTCTCGGAGATCACAGCCGGAGAGATCGCCGTCTCTGAGGTCTGTGTCGGTCAGATCCGCTCGCTGCAGGCTGGCGTCGGTGAGTTCGATTCCGGCCAGCGAGGCGTTACACAGCGTTGCCCGGCCGAGATCCGCGTCCGGGAGCCTGGCGTCTTCGAGGGTCGCGTCCGTCAGTTTCACTCGACGGAGATTGGCACCAGAGAGCATGGCGCCTTCGAGGTTCGTCCCGGTCAGGAGGGCGTTCGCGAGGTTCGCGCCGGAGAGATCGGCTTCCTTCAGATTCGCCTCGACCACTTCGGCACGTCCGAGGTTCGATCCCGGGAGATCGGCGTGGTGGAGGTTCGCGTCAGCCAGATCAGCGTGGCCGAGGTTCGCGTCGGTCAGCGTCGCGTCCTCGAACCGTGCCTTGCGCGCCGTCGCCCGGCCGAGGTAGGCACCGGTCAGATCAGCCTTGAACAGGTTCGCACGCGAGAGGTCAGCTCGCCCGAGACTCGTATCGATCAGGGTAGTTCCCTGCAGCGTCGCCCGGACGAGTGTGGCGCGTCCGAGAATCGCATCGGTCAGATCGGCCCGTCCGAAGTTGGCTCCTGTCAGGTCGGCGCTTTCGAGGTTCGCGCTGGTCAGATCCGCACGCCCGAGGTACGCGTTCGTCATGATTGCCTCGTAGAGTGTCGCGTGTGTCAGGTCTGCGCGGCCGAGATTCGCATTCGACAGATCGGCAGCTCTGAAGTTGCTGTTTTGCAGGGTTGCACCCTTCAGCGTCGCGCCGGTGAGTGTGGACCCACGCAGGTTGGCACCGGAGAGGTCGGCCCCGGAGAGATCCGCCTCCGAGAGATCCGCGCCGGAGAGGTCGGCATTCGCCAGGTTTGCACCGCTCAGTGTCGCCCCCGAGAGATCCGCACCGGATAGCTTCGCGTTTCTGAGCGCGGTCCCTGCCAGCGGAACAGCAGTCAGCGTACAGTTCCGAAGGTCGGCACCGTCGAGCAGTTCGCTGAAGGGCGTCGACGTGTCGCGGATTTCGGCCGGTGTACAGGCCTCGATCAGCTGGTCACCTGCCTTTCGGTCCCCCCGGGCATGCCAGAGACACCGGTCACTTCCATCCAGGCATCTGCGACTGCAACACGACGGAGACACACTCTCTCCCTGCGTATCCGCCCGCTCACAGTCTGCCGGCCACTGGTACCCACAGGTTCCGGGTGGTGTGCCAGCCATATTTCGTGTGATTTGTTCACGCGGATGTATAAACCCCCACCCAGCGACCGGGACGCTCCCGGCAGCGAACGGATAGCGACTCGGGGAGCACCGAACCGGAGACCATCGCGACGGGACCGAGTAGCAAGAGAGTGGTCACTATATAATATAACATACCTTTTACATTATTATCAAAGTCTGAAACTGATCGTTTCTGGAATATGACGGATTTTCTCACGAGTAGCAAAAAACTAATCCGGATCTTAGTTGTAATTTTGCCCGATTTTCAGAGGGACTGTCACCAGGGTTTCGATGGTCCGAACGAAAAATACCATATCCAGCAGATCTGATCTGTGGCAGTGGCCTTACAAATACAAGCTCTTTAAGAGTATTCTACTTGTGAGTAGCCTCAATAAGCGCCGTCACTTGCATACGCAGCATCTGGATTCGGCTCGGAGACAACCTAATGACGGGTGTATCTCGACTGGCGTCGCAGTTTTGATTAGGTCCGTTCACGAATAGACAGTCGATGGACAGAGACGAACTGGCCGACGAGCACGGACAGATACCGCCGGTCGCCGGAACGAAGCCCGACGTTCCGGACGCGTGTTGCAAGGTCGCGCGGGTTACCGGAGCATATCAGCTGGGCGGGATCGACTACGAACTCCGTCGGCGCTACGAGAACGACGGTGCGACACTCCACGAGCTAGCCGACTACATCAACGACCGGATTACAGCGGTGGCACTGGACGCGGTGGAGAACCCGCCGGAGACGGAGCCCGGGACTGTCAGGGCAGCACTCCAGGGCGAAGAGACGATTCCTGCGACGCGACGGGACGACCTCCGGGCGACGCTCGCCGGACAGCTCGATATCGAGTTGCTGACGGGGGCATACGTCTCCCACGAGACAGTCAGGCGGCATCTCAACGAGCATCTGGACGTGTCGACATCACGTGGCGGATTCGAGACGTTCGACGAGTTCAAAGACGCCCTGGAAGCGTACCAGAGACAGTACGAAAACGGGGTCGAAAGTGCGCTCGAACGCGCAGCAAGAAAGGAGTTGATCGACGGGTGTGAGTTCCGCGTGTTCAGTACACGGATCCAGTGTCAGCACTGTTCCGAGACCTACCGGATCACGGAACTGCTCGATGCAGGTGGCTGTGACTGCCAGCGGTAGTGTGCCTTCGACGAAATCGTGACCCATAACCCGCTGGTGCCTGTAACTGTAGCAAATGACTACAGAAGAGAGCGACAATCAACGTGACAGCCGTGACCACCCAGCCGGGTTGCAGCCCTCCGACGGCCGTCAGCTCCGGTGTGACGGCGGAACCGACACTGGAGAGCCAGCGGCGACAGACACGCGCTGTCGAATCCGTATTCAGCATCTCGGCGGGATCGACAGTACCGAGCGGAGCCTGACGCCGGGGATTTCGATACTGGCCGGTCGGAACGCGACCAACCGAACGTCGTTCCTCAAATCGGTCGCTGCCGTGTTGGGCGGAGACGACTCGGCAGCGCAGCTGAAAACTGACGCCGACGAAGGACGGATCGATCTGACAGTCGGCGGAGAGAGCTACACACGGGTGTACACGAGAGAGGGACAGCGAGTCCAGAGAACAGGCACACCGTACACAGCGGAGTCAGAACTCGTCGACACCTTCGTCGCGCTGTTTGCCGACTGTCCGGCCCGACGGGCCGTCGTGGACGGAACTGATCTCCGTGCGATTCTGATGGCGCCAGTCGATACGGCGGAGATCCAGCGACGGATTTCGGAACTCAAAGAGAAGCGAGCGGAACTCGACGAGGTCATAGAGCGTGGCAAGCGCCGGAAAACCGAGCTTCCAGAACTCGAACAGCGGCGGGGACGTCTCGAATCGGAGCTGGAAGACATCGAAGCCGAAATTACGGCGCTCGAAGCGACGGTCGAGGAGATCGAATCCAGCGCGGAGGAGTCGGAGGATACGGCCCAGCTACGGTCGAAACTCGACACCCGCCGGGAGCAACTCGCCAGTGCGAACAGGCGCGGTGACGAGATCGACCAGCAACTAGAATTCCGGCAGTCGGAGCGGGCAGAGTTGATCGAACAGCGCGACGAACTCCGCTCGAAAGAGTCCGAGTTCGAGGAGACGGACCGAATCGAAGCAGAGATCGACGAACTCGGCGACCAGATAGCCGGACTCGTCGACAGAAAAGAGCGTCTGGCAGAGTCGGTCGAAAATCTCCAGGCGGTCATCCGCGCGAACGAAACGTTTCTCGACGGCGAGATGACTGGCTTCGAGGGCCAGGACGTGACAGCGCAACTCGACCCGGAATCACAGACCGTCGAGTGCTGGACCTGCGGGAGTACGGTCGAGCAGGGAACCATTACGGACCGACTGGAAACGCTTCGGACCATCGCCACCGAGCAACGCAGTGAACTGAACGAACTCGAAGCGGAGATAGACGCCAAAAAAGACGAACGGGCCGCTCTGGAGGATCGACTCGACGAGTACGAAGATCTCACTCGACGGCTGGACGAACTCGATAGTCGGATCGAACAGCACGGCGAGAAAATCGAGGCGCTGGAGACAGATCGTGCGGAGAATCAGCGAGAGATCGAACAGCTCACCGAGGAGATACAGGCGATCGAGCGTGAAATCGAGGACGCGGAGGACGCCGAGGAGCCCAGTGAGTTCATCAGCGCGCACAAGGAACTCACGAAACTCGAACGAAAACGGGGTCGTCTGGAGAACCAACTGGACGACGTCG
>Ga0207714_1000745_pt1 | contig 21941 bp, 45 predicted proteins | sample PonA232FremontCA_2_FD_187270 | JGI IMG/M metagenome (GOLD analysis project Ga0207714, IMG submission 187270) | Marine sediment microbial community from Fremont, CA, USA - Pond A23 Sediment 2 (SPAdes) | ecosystem: Environmental > Aquatic > Marine > Unclassified | place: USA: Fremont, California...
TTTTCATATGGATGACGGTGAACAGATTGTATTAAAAGATATATGTCATATTAGGTGTCGTTCAGTATGGGGTTATGCTGCTAAGATAGATAAAGATTTTGTTAAGGAAAAGACACTACGTTTTGAATAATATACAGGAGGTGATTTAAATGTTTAACAATATATTATATGGTAATAATGTAACAGAATATAAAGCTAATAGATTTTTAGATAATACTAGTTACAATTTCTTTAAAGATGATAGACAGTTGATTATAGAATGTATTAGTAGTGAACAGGTATACAAAAATCCTAAAGCTTATAATAAAGAAAATTATATATGTTATATACCAGAACTTACTAATAAAATATATAGTAGAGAAGATATAATTTCTATAGCTAAACAAAGAGTATGGTTGGCAGATTTTATATTCGAGATAATAACTTGGCAACATCCTACTACATTTTTAGATGAACTAAAAAATAATCCTAATATACTAGCTAATAGATATGATGAAGTCTTTAATGATAATGAGTAAAGGAGGTAATTATGGATTATAAAAAAGCTTTTATAGAGTTAAGAAATGATTTAGAAACTTTAAGAGAACACCATAATCATTTTAGTCACGATAGTTATGATGAAAATGCTGTAAAATCTGAAGTATTATATACTGTAATGAAACAATTAGATAAATATATTGAACTTATAGAAGAAGATATAGAAACTAAAAAGGATTATGAGTTTAAAGGTTGGTCAGAATATGAATTACTTGAGGTCTTTGGATTAGATGAAGATTATTGTGGTAGTATTGATAATGAAATAATGTATAATGAATTACTTATGTCATATTTGATGGAGAATATAGAATTTAATACTGATAAAAATGAACCTAATAGTGAAGCTTATTATCAAATGAGAAGATATATGGAGAAACTTGTTGAATACGATACTGAATATTCTAAAGTATTTAAAGCTATGCTTGAGATAGATAGTGATTTAGTATTTAAACAGTTTGTTTTTGCATTAATTGGTCATATGTGGACTTAAAATATTAATATATAAGGAGGTATTTAATTATGAGTTTAAGATTACAAGCTTTAAGAGCAAACAATTATCGTATATTAAAGTTGGTTGATATTGAGTTTGATAACAATGATAATATTGTTAAGGTCACAGGAAAGAATAAACAGGGTAAGAGTACAGTTATAGACTCTATATGGGTTGCACTAGGGGGTTCACGTGAAATCCCTAATAAGCCTGTTAGAGACGGTGAAGAAGAAGCTGAAATAGAACTTGAACTAGATGAATTTATAGTTACTAGAAAGATAAAACCTAATGGTGATAATAAACTTATAGTAACAGATAAAGAGGGTAATAGGGTAAATAAACCACAGACTTTATTAAATAGTTTAATGACTAAAATAGGATTAAGACCTAGAAAATTTGCCGATGCTGATAAAGAAGACCAGGTAGAAATGTTAATGGAAGTAATAGATTTTGAGTTTGATGATGAAGAACTACTTAATAAAGCTGATGATAAAATAGATATAGAAGGACATAATCCTATAGAAAAGATAGAAAATGCAGAAGATTCTCTTGTAAAAGAAAGAAGAGATATTAACCGTGATTTAAGAAAGGTTAAAAATAAGTATGAATCATATGAAGATATAGAACCTACAGATGAAGTAAACGTTAGTGAATTAGTAGATGAAAGAGATGAATTACAGGCTGAAAATGAAAGTATACTTGAAGATAAAGAACTTGTAGAAGAATATACAGATGAAGTAGAAAAACTTAATGAAGAAGCTAATGACATAAGAGATGAAATAGAAAGACTTAAAGTAAAATTAGCTGGTATAGAAGATGAAATAGAAGACGTTGAGGAGAAAAGAGACGATGTTAAAGATAGATTTGATGAAGAAAAAGATAAATTAGAAGAAAATAAGGATAGAATAGAAGAAATTAATAATGAAATTAAACAGGCTAATGAGATTAATAAGAAAGCACAGCAGTATAAAGAAAAGATGGAATATAAGGAAGAACTTGATGAATTACAGGAGATTAGTGATGAATACACGGAAGAAATAGAATCAGTAAGAGATTATAAAGATGAAGTAATGGAAAAATCAGAGTTTCCTATTGATGGATTAAGTTTTGAAGATGGTGAAGTATATTATAATGGTATACCTTTTGACCAAGCTAGTGCTACTGAAAAACTAGAGGTTGGTTTTGCTGTTATGAAAGCTAATAAGCCAGACTTGCGTGTTGTATTAGTAGATAATGGTAGAACAATAGATGAAGAGAATATGGAGTTTTTAAGAAAGTTAGCTGAAGAAGATGATTATCTAGTATTGATGGAATATATGGATACAGATGAAGAAACAGGTATAGTCATAGAAAACGGTGAAGTAAAGAAGAATAATTACAAACAAGCTACTATGTTTGATGATGAATTCTTCGACCAAGGATTATAAGGAGGTATATTTATGAAAGTAGTAGAAATAGATGAAGAAAAAATTAATAAATATATAAAAGATGGCAGGATATGGATAGTAGACTTATTAAAATTTGTATTTAAATCAAATACTATGAGTAGAAAATATATTAAGACTGCTTCCATAAAAGTTAATGATGTATTAATTAATAAGATTAATAGTGATATTAAAGCCAGTGATGAATATCATATGTGTGTTAATGATAGAGAGTTTAAATTAAAAGTAGTATAGGGAGGTGATTTAAGTGGGGTTTCCTAAAGCGAAAAAAGGTTCAGATGCTGACGATATATTTGACTGGAATAAATATTATGAAATGTATAAAGAAAGAACCGATATACAGAAAAAATGGAATGAACTATTTAATACTAATAGTACAGCATATAGGGAAGAATTCTTTGAGTTAGCTAAAATGTTTGATTCTAGTTTGGAATACGATGATTTTGATGAATTTATACAGTATGCTGATGAATTATTTTGGGGTTTAATAGATAAAGCACCTAGTGCTATTACTAAGGAAGATGTTAAGAAAGCAGAGAAAAGATTCGTACATTTTCTTATAGGGTTTTGGTAATAGAAAGGAGGTATTTATGGAAAAAGTTTATAAAGTTTTTGTTATAGAAGATGGTATTTTAAAGACTCTATTTAGAGGTATTGAAGGTAGTAGAGAAATACGTTTTGATAGGTGGCTTGAAGCAAAAGAGATTATGTCAGTAGATGGTTCAGGACAAGATGAATATCTTACTGGTATACATGTATTTAAAGATAGAAATAAAGCAATTAATTACTTAGATAATTTTAGAAATGAAGATAGTAGAGTAGTAATACCTTGTTTTGCAGATAAGTTAAGAGAGAAACCTACTAATTCTGATGTGTATTTAGCTAATCAGATATATGTACCTAAAGAATTTATTGATGTACCTGAAAGTAATTACGAGAAATATAAGGAGGTGATTTCCATTGCTTAGTAATAAATATAAAGGTCATATTATATCTAAAGATACGTTAAGAACAGAAGACTTATTAAAAAATATAATAGAATTTTTAGAAGAAGATGATTTATTAAAAAATTTATATAAAGATAATAGAGATTTACATCACGATGTAATAGAAGATGTAGAAAAAGCTGAAATGTTGATAAGACTTATGCAATTAACAGATGAATTAGATTATATGCAGGAATATGATGAATATAGAGAATCAGCTGCATATCTACTAGATGAATTCTTTGAGACACTTAATATAATAGCACCAAAAGGTACTTATTTTGGTACTATGGAAGGTAATGGTTCTACATTTGGTTTCTTTGAACAAAGGGAGGATTGGTAGTATGGAATCATTAAAACAATATTTAAACCACCTTATTGATATTACATTAACAGAGGAAGAACTTGAAGATGTAGATAGAGAAGAAATATTGGAACATCTAGAATATCTTATAGAATATGAACTTGAAGACCAAGAAGAATACTGGCAACAGAAAATAGATGACTTTGTAAAAGAAATTTATTAGGAGGTGTGTATATGATTGAATTTAAGAATAAAGAAGATACTCAATTAGTTGTTAATAGTATAGTTGATAGAGTTAAAGAGATAGTTAATACAACTAAGATTAAAGATAAGATGGAGTTATATGAAATAGTTGGAGAGATTATTAATGATGATGAAATTGTAAGTTTTGATGATGCTATAAGTATACTAAAGGAAAATGAAAACTATTTATTTTCTGGTACAAATTTAGGTGAAATACCTATAGGTGCATATACTGTTACTGATTTAACACGTGATATGGCTAGTGAAATGTTATTCGATTTTGTATGGCAGGAAGTAAAAGATTTGAAACTAAATAATTATTAGGGGGAATAATAAATGATAGAACATTACGTTGGTAAAACTGAATGTCCTAGATGTGGTAGAAAAGCAGACAAGTATATTAAACCCAGTACTAATAATACTAAAGAAATAATAATATATTGTAGTAATTGTTCTTTCGAGAAACATTATAATGAAGATATAAAGGAGGTTAAATAATGAGTAAGAAATTTAAGGTTGAGAGTGGTGAGTTATTAATATCTGACCCCTGTTACGATTTGCCTGTAGAAGAATTTATGCAACTATTAGTTAAAGCTGAAAATGGATACTGGCAAACTAAAGTTAATATAAAAGATAATAGAATATCAGAGTTAATAGCTGAAAAAATTGATGTTGAAGATGAAGAAGATTATAGAGTTATAGGTACTATAGCTGTTGATTCTGGACAGGCTGGTATATTTGATTATAGAAACTATAAAGATGATGATGTGATAGATTATGAACCTAATATAGATTTTGGTGACCATAGAGGAAACGGTGATGGTGAATTATGGTATAGAGCTTGTGCTGCAAAAACACTTAATACTGAAGAAAATTATGGTGTTATACCATTTGGTGTTGTATCTGAATCAGGTTATGGTGATGGTAGATATGAAGTATCAGCTAAAGTTAAAGATGATAAAGCTACTACTATAAAGATAAAGTATATATAAGGAGGTGAATTACAATTTGGGTTATTATATTAGCTGTAATATTTGCTTGGATTAATTACAGTAGAGCACAGCAATATAATCGTAATGTTGGTTTATGGGTAACACTTGGATTATTGTTTGGAATATTTAGTACAATAGTATTATTACTGTTAGGAAAGAAAACTAAAAATAATAAAAATTATTAATTTAATTAAATAATACAATAGAAAAGAGGTGAATATATGCACTTATATGAATTAGATAAAGAAGAACAAATGGAAATATTGGGTATAGAAGAAGGTGAAGATGAAGTTAAGTTTCCTACACAAAGTGTATGTCCTATATGTAGTGGTTATGTATCAACATCTAAAGGTATGGAAGAGTCAATAGAAGATAAACAGTTAGCTTATGAAGTTGCTTTAGTACAACACGGTTATTATTTAGCTAAGTGGAATAGTAATGTTGTTAATAGAAAGATAATACCTAAGCCTTGTACTTGTGAATGTCCTAAGACTGGCGAGAGACACGACTTAGAGGAAGTAAATGATGATGATTGGTCTATTACCTTTAAGTGTAAAGATTGTGGTAAAGAGGTTAGTAGGGCCTATAAATAGGGGGTGATAATATGGTTAAATGTCCTAATTGTAATGGTAAAAATATATCTAGAGAAGCACAGATAAATCACGTTGAGTCGTGGTTTTGTTATGATTGTCAAAGTTACTTTGATACTAAGGTTAGTAGAGAAGTAATTAGAATTGATAATAAAAATGTATTAAATAAAGAGGGGGAATAAATATGTCTAAAGTAAATCTCGAAAAGAAAATGAAATTAAGTAAGTTAACTACTGGTGATAAAATAAAGTTAACTACAGGTGAAGAATGTGAGTTTGTAAGGCTTAAACGTACGAGGTTTATAGGTATTGTTGATGGTAAGGGTTATGATATACACGTTAATTCTTTCGATGAAGTTATAGAAGAAGTAGACCAAAATGTAGATGAAAAAATACAGGATTTAGAGAAGGGTGATTTATTTTACTATATTAGTAATAGTGGTGACCCCATGCTTTTAAAGTTTGATGGTATGAAAGATGAAGATATTATAAAAGGTATTAATCCTATAAGTAAAGGTACTATAAGACTACCAGTAAGAATGTATGGTGGAAAAGTAGATGAATTAAAATAAGGGGGTTAAATATAATGGAAAATGTATTTAATAGTATAATAGTTGACTGTCCTAATTGTGGTGAGAACCTAAGATTTAAAACTGAGTCTGGTAGATGTAATAATCAGACTTATCATATAGAATCCGTACCTAAAGAAGAATTTATAGGTATAGAAGGTAAGTTTAAAGAATGTTACAATTGTCATCGAACAGTAACTATAACACCTAGAAGTAGAGATAAAAATGATTATTCAAATTTAGTATATACAGCTGATTAAAGGAGGTATTATATGAAGAATGTAAGGTTTGTTAAAAGTTGGAGACATAAAAACGAATACTTATTTAAGTTTACATCACGGTTGTATGGTAAATTGTTCTATGTTTACAATATAAAAACTAGTAGTTGTATGAGATATAAACCTAGAGAAAGTAATGGTTGTTGGCATAGGGAATATGTAAGTAATAAAAATTTAACTACTATAGATAAGAATATAATATCTAATATAATAAAACCTTTTATAGAAACTCTTCATAATATAGATACTGAAGAAAACACTAAAGAAAACTATAAATCTTTTGATGATAAATCTGCTGACATAGATAGAGGTTATGAAGCTTTAGAACAGGGAATAAGTATGTCTTTTTTGGGATTTTAAAAAGGAGGTGATAATATGTATAGAATTACTAAAGAAACTACGAAGACTATACCTTATAATGATTTAGATGAAGGTAAATTATCAGATTCCTATCTTGTGATTGCTGTAGATAAATATGAACCAAATATAATATATACTCTTAAAGAATCTGATGATGGATACTATTGGAATAGAATTGATAAAGTTATTGATAATCATAATGTAAAAAACTATGATTTATATATTAATCCTAAGTTTGCAGTTAGAGAATTACTTGATGATATGCCTGGTATGTATATATATATGTTCAATAATAGAGATGAATTTTATAATTGGTTAAAAGATAAATATAGTAGTGATAATTTCTAAGGAGGTATTAATATGGATAAAGTATATATAGTATATGGTAGTGGTTATAAAGAATCTAAAGTATTAGGTGTTTACAGCAATGAAAAAGAAGCTGAAAATAGGTGTGAACATTTAAATAAAATAAGTGATTATTTATATTGGGAACCATTAGAAAAAGAAGTAATTAACAAAACAAAAGATGGTAATAAATTAAAGCTTAGATGTCCTAATGGTCATAATGAAAGATTTATTGCTAAACCTAGAGATTTTGAGTTACCATATTATGTAGATAAAAATGGTAATGCAACTGGATATAGATATGATGGTATTAAAGGTATAACAGATGAACAAAGAAAAATCATAGAAAACACTGATAATGTATTTTGTTCATTTTGTTTAGAGCAAGTTGATTTTATTAGAGAATAATAAAGGAGGTGATATTGATGGGAAGAGGGAATGTTAAACCACACGGAAATATAGTTGATTATAAAGATTTTTATATCAGTAAAGAATTAATACACGGTGAAAATTATTATAAAGATGAAAACTATAGCAAATTTACTGTTGATTTAGAAAGTTGGGAAAGAAATTTATTTAATATGATAGAAAATAAATGGAGTTCATTCGATAAAGTATTTGAATTTAGGAACGAAGATAATTTTATTATATGCAAAAATAAATTTGTTAATATAGAAATAGCTGATAATCAAATAGATTATATGTTAGCAGTAGTTATACCAGGTTACCTAGAAGAAAGAGATATTAATCTTGCTTACGGTCATATAAGAAATTACTATAAAGGTTTAATAAAAATATTAAAAGAACTATATGATGAAGAATATATAAAAGGTAAACTTAGTGTACGTACAGGACCTTGGACTAGCCGAACTATAAAAACATAGTAACCGGAGTGGTAATATGAGTAAGTTATATGATACTTGTAGAAGATGTAAACATAGAGAAACTAAACACAGTATATTTAATAAAGATATATATTACTGTAGTCATCACGAAAGATTTATGAATGGTACTTTTCCTAAGAGTTATCAGTTAACAAAATTATGTTTTGAAGAGGAGGAATAATATGAACAGAAAAGAAATACGTAAAGTAAATGGTATGATAGAAGACTTTTTTATTAATGTAGCTAATGAATTTAATTTAGATAGTGGTGATGTAACACCACTACAGAATGAGAGAATAGATAATTTTAAAGAAACAGTTATTGAGTATATAGAACAGAATAGATAGGAGGTCGTTATATGTTTATACATTATGAAAGACGTGAACACGAGGATTTTGATTGTCCTAATTGTGAATTTATAGGTGAACCTATCGTTGAAGAAGAAAGATATGGTACAGATAGAGATGGTAATCGTGGTATGGATTTAACTACTATAAGATGTCCAATTTGTGATTATGAAAAGGCTTTATAATGTGATTTATTATGCAGCAACAACTATCTTTTAATGAATCTAATAATTCTAATAATAAGACAGATGATGTAAAAAAGGGAAATAAGAATAATCACAACTATAAAGTTGCTATAAATGATAACAATGATATTGATTATGAATATTTCCTAGATTATGATAAAGCTAAAGAGTATTGCAAAAAGAAAGATAAGGAAACAGATGATAAAGTTAATGTAGGTATAGTATATAAGGAACCACAACCTCTACCAGATGATAAAAGCAGTCTTAAGGGAGGTAAAATATGGTGTCCTTTTTGTAATACTCACCGTAAATTCAATAGTTCTGGTAAAAAAGTAGATACCTGTAGTTATTGTGGTATAAGTGAAAGAAATTATTATGTTAGAAAAGAAAATGAATTATGGAATAGGGGGTGATGATATGAATAAAGTTAATATCTTATGTGGTAAATATATAGAATATAGAAATAAAATTAGGTTAACTAGTGATATGGTTAAAGAAAAGTTTAGAAAAATATATAGTGAAGAGTTAAATTTTAGTGATATTGATGAAATAAAGAATACTGTTTATTATGCAGATTCATTTTCTGAGTTTATAAAAAAGTCCGACTTTAGAGAAATTGCTAATGAAAGACTTATTATAGAAACATTTAATAAATCAAATGTAATGATAGAAGTTATTAATAATAAAAGTAATATAGTACTTAAAGTTAGTAGTAATTCTGGTAATAATGTAAAAGTTATTCATATACCACTTAATGATGAAAAGAAAATAAAACCTAAAATATATAGGTCTATAAAGATAGCTGTAAATTATATATTAAATGGAGTGATGTCAGAAAAACTACCTAACAAACTTTAAAGTGTTGAATTTTAACTCGTTTTATGTTAAAATACCAAATGTGGAGGGAGGAAATATAATATGTCAAGTTTACTTGAAAGAGTTAAAGAAGAGAACCCTCTACGAAATAAAATAGAGGAATATTCTCAACCACGTGAAGAAAACGGTAAGATAGCTAAGTATTATTGTCCATTACATGATGACAAAGACGACCCTTCATTAGCTTATTATAAAGACCAAGATACAGCATATTGTTATGGTTGTGGTAAGTATGTAGGTAATGCAGTAGACTTTGTTAAGTTTATGGAAGGCATAGATTTTAAAGAAGCTCTTCATCAAGTTGCTGTAGATTCTAATATAAGTATAGATGATGATAGTAAAAAAGAATATAATAGAAATAAAAAAATTAGAAAAAGACTTGAAGAATTAACTAATGAATTTAAAAGTAATCTTTATAATAATAAGAAAATATTAAGGTATTTAATGAAGGAAAGAAGATTAACTAAAGATACTATAAAAGAATTTGAGTTAGGATATTGTACTAATAAAGAGAAGAAATCTTTACGAAAGTTTAATAACAGAATTACATTACCTATAAAAGATAAATATGGTAGATATTTAGCATTAGCAGGTAGAATAGTACCAAGTGAAGAAAGTAATAGAGCAAAGTATATGAACTCTGGTAAAGATGAAATACCATTTTTTAGGAAAGAAGAGGTTATATTTAATTTCAATAGAGCAAAACAGTATATTAATAAAAAAGGTTATGTAGTTTGGACTGAAGGTTACTTTGATGTTATGTTACCATATCAATACGGTGTAAAGAATATTGTTGCAAGTATGGGAACAGCAGTAACTGATAAACAAATATATGAAATGAGTAAAATAACTGATACTGTATATATGTTTTTAGACCCAGACGATAGTGGAAAAGAAGCTTTAATAAAGAGTCTAGAAAAATTTGATGAATATGATATAGTATTAAAAGTAGTTAATAATGGACACGCTGATAAAGACCCAGCAGATTTAGCACTTATATATAAAAATAACCTTGATGATTATATAGAAAAAAATGTTGTAACAGTAGAACAATTTTTTACGGAAGAAATATTAAGTAAATATAATAAAAAAGTTATAGATGCCAAAAGAGAAGCAGTGAATAAATTAAGTTTTATATTTAAAGATAGACTTAATAAACCTGAAACTCAGTTTGTTTTAGAAAACGTAGCTTCACAACTTGATTTGAGTAGTTCAAGTTTCTTATATAATAAATTAAAGGGTGATAAAGATGAAAAGTGATGATAAATTATTTATATATAAAGATTTTTCTAAGATGGATAACTTTAATTGGGATGAAGAAAGAGAATATTGGGAAGATAAGTTACGTAAAATGATACTACCAGAAGATATGAAGATGCCTAATTTATATGAAGTACAGAAACAGTTGTGTGAAGTATTTGATGAAGCAAGTGTTTATTATTATTACTATAAATCTAAGTTCGAGAATATATCTAATAAAGTTAAGACTGTAAAACGTACCAGTATGAAAGGTAAGAATCCAGAAGAACGTAAGGCTAATGCACGTAAGAAATTAGTCAATTATAAGGTAAATGAAAAAGGTGATACAATAAACTTGATTAAACTTAAGCAGCATTGGAAGGATAGATACGATTTCTATAAACAACTAATGAAAGCATTAGATAAGAAACAGAGTGCTGTATCTAATTCAATAGGTATGGCTAAGATAGACGCACAAATACAGACAGGATATGGTGCTAGTTAATATACTAGGAGGTGGTAATTATTAATCAAGAGGATTGTGAGTATGCTTATAAATGTAAAAATGCTGGTAAAAGATGTCTAGTATGTAATGATTATAAGCAGTTTAGACCTAAGAAATCTTATAGTTCACTTAAATCTAAACCTAAATCTAATGGTAAAGGACTTGATTTTGAGGAAGTAGTATTTGATAAATATAAAAGTCAAGTATTAGGTAGAACACCAGGTTCTGGTGCATTTAGTATAAAAGGTGATATACAATTAATAGATAGTATGTTAGAATGTAAGTCGACCAAGATAAAAAAGGGTGGTAAGAAACAGATAACTCTCAAGAAAGAAACTCACGATAAGATAGAGAAAGAAGCAGAGAATGAGAATATGACACCCTTCGTGGTTTATGGTTTTAAAGAAAGTGATGGTAGGATAGATAGAAAAAATATATATTTTTCTACTAAATATAATTACTTACTTAATGTATTAAGCGAGATAAAGGTATTAAGGGAAAAGTTAGATAGTAAGAATAAACAGATAGAAAAATTAAAAGAACGATTAAAGGGAGGTGATTAATATCCTAACAGAAACAGAATTTCACGAGGATTTTTATAGATGTGAAGAATGTAAATCACCTACTTTTAAAATAGAAAAACATAATGTTGTAAGTAAGAAGACACACAGGGTTTTAGACAGTGAAGAGTACTTAGTATGTACTAATTGTGGACTTAGAGTAGAAAGAAAATCTTAAAAAAATATTTAGGAGGGCTAATATGGCTAACGAAGAAGAAAAAATTAAAGCACAGGGTGAAGTAAATACAGGACAGGAAGAACAGGATATGACTACAGAGAAAATGATGGATAAGGAGATAGAACAATTTCATGATTATCTAGAAAACTTTATGGGTTTAGACCCAGAGGTATTTGATGAATACCTAGATAAAGAAGATTATGCCAAGATGATAGTAGAAGGATTATATACTCAATACGTACAGAGAATGATAGAACAGCAAAAGAAAATGATGGAACAACAACAGGCTAAGCAAGAACAGGGTAGTAAAATAAAGACTCCAGACCAGTTATAAAATATAATATATAAATAATTATTAGCAGGTGGGAATAATAACTCACCTGCTATTTTAGTCTTTATGAAAGAAGGTGATAGAAGTAAAAGTCTGCTCGCAAACCTCGTGGGTTTACCCCGAGGAAAGAGCAGACGGTTTTGAGCTTTAATTATTATGTTCTTTTAATAATAATTCTATTGCTTCATCAATAAGCCTAGATTTAGGTATTCTGGTTTCTTTAGATAGATTATCTAATTTTTTCAATAATTTTTTATCTACTGTAGTAGTAAATCTCTTTCTAGTAGTTAAATCAGACATTATAATACCTCCTTATATAAACATTATAACATATATTAAACAATTATTCAACTTATTTAAGTAACTTGACATTTAATGAAGTTTATGGTATAATTTATATAGGAGGTGTAAATATGTTAAGAGAAAAAGCTTATAAATTTAGATTAAAACCTAACAAAAAACAAAAAATATTAATAAATAAATCAGTTGGTTGTGCTAGATATGTATATAATCATTTCTTAGCTCAATCTAAAGAAGATAAGTATAAATCATATACTAAATATTCTAAGCAACTAACTAAACTAAAGAAAGAATTAGAATGGTTAAAAGAACCAGATAAGTTTGCTTTACAAAATGCTCTTAAAGATTTGGATACAGCGTTTCAAAATTTTTTTGATAACAAGCATGACTTTCCAAAGTTTAAATCTAAAAAAAATAAAAAAAATTCTTATCGTACCAATAAATTCATAAGAAAAAATAGAGGAACTACCAATATTGAAATTAAAGATAATAAAATTAAACTACCTAAATTGGGATGGATTAAATTTAGAAAATCCAGAGAAGTTAAAGGCAAAATATTAAATGTAACGGTAACTAAAACTAATACAGACAAATATTTTATTTCAGTAACAGTTAAAGAAGATATTGAAGAATTACCTGAAAAAAATAATGTTATTGGAATAGATTTAGGATTAAAAGATTTTGCTATAACTTCTGATGGTGAAAAAATTAAAAATCCTGAAGTGTTAAAGAAATATGAAAAGAAAATTGCTAGGTTAAACAGAAGTTTAGCTCGTAAAGAAAAAGGCTCAAATAATTGGTATAAAGCAAAAAAGAAATTAGCTAAAATATATGAAAAGGTTAGAAATGTACGTTTAGATTTTCTTCATAAGTTGTCAACTAAGCTAATTCGTGAAAATCAAACGATATGCTTAGAAACACTTCAAGTGAAGAATATGCTTAAAAATTCTAACTTAGCTAAATCAATATCTGATGCTAGTTGGAGCAAATTTGTTGAATTATTAGAGTATAAAGCTAAATGGTATGGTAGAAATTTAGTTAAAATAGATACATTTTTTGCCAGTAGCCAACTATGTAATAACTGTGGCTATAAAAATAAAGAAGTTAAAGATTTAAAAATCAGAAAGTGGAAATGTCCTGAATGTGGAGAAGTACATGATAGAGACATTAATGCGAGTTTAAATATATTGAATGAAGGATTAAAAATACAAAAGGCAAGCTAGAGGATATACCGTAGGACCTACGGAATTTTAAGCCTGTGGAGATGGTGGGTTACCACCTCTAAGAAGCAGGAATCCTCGTGGGCTTGCCCCGAGGAGGGTCAATAACTAATGTTAAGAAGAAATTCAATAGTTAACTTTCCCTATGATTTATATTTATATATAAAGAATAATAATTATAAAGAATATCTTGAAGATAGTAAAGAATATGAACCAGTTGTTTCTAATACTAAGAATTTATATATTCAAAGTTATGAAGATGAATTCGATTATGGTATTGATAATACTATTAGATTTAATATAAAAGATGATGATGTATTTTATGAAGTTGTAATATATGGAGACCATCTTGAAGAAGCTATAAATAAGTTAGATGAATTATTCATAGACTGGTATTATAAACAGGATGCAAAAAGAAGAAAGTATGAAGATAAACTAAATAAATACCATATGAAGTTAAGATATTCTTCACCTAATAAAGAAATTAATATGGTTAAACCAAATCAACCTTATTATCAATCATTCGATTTAGATAATAATAGATATGTAAATTATACTCCACTTAAGTTTTATATATTTAAGGAGTATCTATTGAAGAGAGACAATGATGAATTCTATTTATATATAAATGGTAATCTTATTGAATTAAGAATTTATAATATAACTATTGATGAACCTAATATATCGCATACAGATTATATGTCTGATAATATCGGAAAGAATACTAAAATTGAAATTAAATTTATAGTTGATGAACCATTAAGATTAAAGTATAAGAAGGAGGTAGGTACAAATGATAAGTTGTAGACAATGTAAATATACTAAAAATGAAAATAGTAGTGAATGTATACACTCTAAAATCACACCAGAATTTATGGATATGCATAACTGGAACCCTAAATCACTGGCTAAAAACTGCAAGTATTTCGAGAAAGATAGTAAAGAAACAGCTAATCTTAAAGCAAAGTGTATGAATTGTGGTAAGATTATGGATAGTAATACTGAGTGGTTTTATGTCAAGGTAGGTGATATGCATAAACCAGTATGTTCTATGGAATGTAAAGAGGAGGTGGAGTCAAAACTAGATATAACTAAGATAGATATAAAGAACATACAGAATATTGATGATTTATTTGATTAAAACACTGTTGTAATAGTTATAAAGGGTTGGAAGAGTCTATTATATATGTTATAATTAAGTATAAGAAAAATAAGGAGGAATAAGAAATGACTGAAAAAGATATCAATAAAAAAGAAGTTGAGGAAACTTCTATTAAACATCCTTTTGATAAGTATTTTAGAACAGTTGGGAGTCCTGAAGATGTGTCTAATATAGCTAAGGCAATACAGCAAGTATATCCTTATATGAGAAATTTAGAGAAAAGTGGTTATAATGATTTTCATAACTACGAATATATACCTATAGATGAAATAGTTGGTGAATTAAACAATGCTATTTCGGAAAAGATAGATGATGATGTACCTAATATAACAATATTTACTACTATTATGGACCATAAGACTGTAAGTTCTGGTAAATTTACAGACTGTATAGTTAAGATACTAATTACATTTATGAATACAGAAACAGGTGCTATGATACAGACAATGAGTAGAGGTATTGGTAGAGATAAATCAGAAAAGCATATGTTTAAAGCTATTACAAATGCTTTTAAGTACGCTATAAAGTATACTTTCCTTATAGCTGAAGGTGGTGGAGACCCTGAAGCTGATAGTTATATGAATAATGAAAGTAATAGTAAAGACTATGATAAAAAAGCAAGTAGTTTTAATAAGAGTAATAGCAAATCTAAGAGTAACAATAAATCTAAAAATAAATCTTCAACAGATAAATTCGATAAACAAAACGAACTTAATAAAGTAAAGAAATTATTTAGTAAAAATAAAAAGATAGTACAGAAAGAATCAAAAAGAGTATTAAAAGATAATGGTTATGAAGGTAAAAAGATAAGTGAGTTGAAAAAACTAACAGCTGAACAGCTTAAAGATTTAAATGAAAGTATAGAAAGTAAACTTGATTAGAAAATATAATACACGGCTGAAGTAAAATTCAGTCGTGTTCTTTTATTTATAAGGAGGTAATATGATAGAGATAAGAGCAGATGCAGTTACAGAAAAGACTAGTCAAGGTTCTGTTAATTTAGAGGAGATAAAAAAAGAAGAGTTAAAAAATAAGTTATTTAAAAAATTACAAGAGATTATTAATGAAGATAATATAATTAAGTTTAGATATAAAATAATTAAATTATATGATATTGATAGACCTGATTATCATAGACATTCCTACTTATATTTGAAAGATACTATATATCTAAGAGGTATTATGTTTATAGAAAAAGAGTAATATTACTTAGGAGTGGTTATATGAACGAAGAAAAATTTACATTAATATGTAATAATTGTGGTACAAAAGTTGAACTTAAAGAACATTCATATTTAAAAGAAATATTAATAAGTGGAACAGTTTATTTTAGTCCAGATATTACTATTACTTGTCAAAATTGTGATAATTCAGTAGAATTAAAATAAAAATAGATAGTTAAGGAGGTGTTTTTATAAATTTACTAAGTTTATTTAGTGGTATAGGTGCTTTTGAGAAAGCTTTATCTAATATAAATGTGAATTATAATCTAATAAATTATTCAGAGAAAGATAAATTTGCTACTAAATCATATAGTTATATACACGATGTATCTACGGATAAGAACCTTGGTGATGTAAAGAATATAGATATAGATAATTTACCTAAAAATATAGATATAGTAACTCATGGTTCACCCTGCCAAAGTTTTAGTATAGGTGGTGACCAAGAAGGCGGGGATGAAGGAAGTGGTACTAGAAGTAGTCTAATGTGGTATACAGTAAAGATTATAAAAAAAGTTGAACCTAAGTATATAATATGGGAGAATGTAAAGAATGTATTATCTAGTAATCATATACACAACTTTGAAAAATATAAAAACACGCTGAAAGAATTAGGATATAATAACAAAGCTAAAGTTATTGATTCTAATCATTGGGGAATACCACAGAGTAGAGAAAGAATATTTGTTGTTAGTCTTAGGGAAGATGTTGATAATAACTTCTATTTTCCAGTAAGTAACTTAGAAAGACAGGGAAGTTTATTTGATAAAGATGTTATAGATATAGAAAGTAAAGTTTTAAAAGATTACTTAGAAGATGATTTTAAAGATAAGTTTTATTTATCGGAAGAATATAGACAGAGATTTATAAAAAGTTTAAATGATGAAGAGTTACAGGATAAAATACCTAATAAGATAATAGGTACTACACAGAATAAATCAGCTAAGGGTACTAATATGAGGCATTGGGTATATGATATTAATAAACCTATAGATACCTTAACAGCTACTGGATATAAGCAACCTAAACAGATAGTAGTTGATGATAATTGGAGAGAACATAAGAATATAAGAAAGTTGACTCCGTTAGAATATTTTAGGCTAATGGGATTTGATGATGAAGATTTTTATAAATGTAAAGAAAATGGTATATCTAATACACAATTATATAAACAGGCAGGTAACAGTATAGTAGTAGATGTATTAGAATATATATTTAGGAATTTATTTAAAAGTTAGGAGGTGAGTTTATCAGATTAAATGTTAAAACTGTAAATAGTGATGGTATAGAACATTATTTCAGTTATGATTTTGAAGGTGAAATAGATATATACCTTTCCAGTGGTTTATATGATAAAACAAATAGATTAATATATGAAAATGATAAAGTAGAATATAAGAATAACTTTTATAAAGTTTCATTAGGTGAGTTCTATACTAAAGAAGGATTTAGTAACGTAGGTTGGTATTTAGAACCTATAAAAAATGATTTATATTGTGTACCATTGAATAGAGAAACTCTAAAAGGATTAAAAGTTATTGATAATCTTAAGGGGGTTAATCATTGATACTAGTTGATAAAGAAATAGAAAGGTTATTAAGAAAGCGTAAGGGTATAAGTATTAAACCACAGATAGATAGAGATTTACAGATACAACCTTCATCTTTAGATTTGAGATTAGGTAATACTTTTTCAAAGATAAAAAGTCATACTGGTGATATACATTTACATCACGCTATAGAGTATGAAGAGTATGAAATAGAAGATGGTGAGAGTTTTAATATACCTGCTAATAGTTTTACTCTTGCTGAAACTCTTGAATATATTAATTTACCAGATAATATATCAGCTTTTGTAGAGGGTAGAAGTTCAGTAGGTAGAGCTGGATTACAGGTAGAAAATGCAGGTTGGGTTGATAATGGTTTTGAAGGAACTATTACATTAGAGTTAAAAAACCTTACAAATAAGAATATAATTATTAAACCCGGGATAAGAATATGTCAGTTAGTATTTTCTAGAACAGAGTTACCACTTAATAGTTATGATGGTAAGTATATGAGACAAAAAGGTGCAACAGGTTCTAGAATGTATAAAGATAGTGAATTAAATAATAAAGAGGGATAAGAAAAATGGAAGAAGTTAAATTTAGAGCTTGGGATAAAATTGAAAAGAGAATGTGTTTTGTAACTAGAATAGACTGGGTAGAAGAAAATATTACTTTAAGTTATTATGATACATTTACAAATAATTATAAAGAGTATGAAAGAGATATAGATGATGTAGAATTAATGCAATATACAGGAGAAACTGATAAAAATAATAAAGAAATATATGAAAGTGATATAATTTATTTTGAATATGATTATGGAAAGTATAAATCAGTAGTTAATTTTAAGAATGGTTGTTTTGATATAGGTGTATATAATTGGACACAAGCAGAATTTATAGAGGTTATAGGTAATAAATATAAAAACCCAAAATTACTAAAGGAGGAATAAATATGATAGATATTAATCCACAAAGAGGTTATGCATTAATTAAGACAGAGAAAGAAGAGGAGGATGATTTTAAAGAGTCAGATTCAGGTATTATGGTACCTACTGAAAAGAAGAATAAACGTGATGCAGCAGAAGGTGAAGTTATAAAAGTAGGCTTAGGTAGAATGAATAATAAGGGTGTAGTTAAAGAACCATCTATAGAAGAAGGAGATAATGTATTATATAAACAATATGCAGGACATAAAGTAAGTGAGACTGATGATTATAATTACGAGATTATAAAACAACACGATGTAGTAGCTGTATTAGAATAAATAATAGAAGGGGTGGTTTTCTTGGAACCTGATGTAAAAGCAGTAAACGAATTAATAGATAGTTTTAAAGAAGATATAAAAGATATTGATATTAATATAGGTGAAGAAGTTACAAACAACAGTAAAGATATAAATATAACTAACTCTAATAAGACAGTAGATATGCACATTGAACTTAATAATGGTAATACTTTAGACGGTAACTTTACTATAGAGAAAGATAAAGTAGGTTCTCAAGTAGGTAATTACACAATGTATTCTATATACCTAATGCTTAAAGCTATTAAATCTATAGATAACAAGATAAATAAAGTAAAAGATAGTAATAATAAAGATACTAATAAAACTCAAGATACTAATAATAATAAAGAAGATAGTAATGGTGAAAAATGGACACCACAGGAGTTGAAGAAAAGAAAACAGAGTATAAAAGATATTAAAGAGTATAAAGAAAAGAATGGTAAAGAAAGTTTATTCAATAAGTTTAAAACTTTTATAAAAGAGAATGAATTAGATGTTAGTAAGATAAGTAACTTAAACCCTAATCAGATGGAAGATTTTAGAGACCATATTTACACTTAAGTTTCAAGAGGGGGAGGGATTATATGAGTGTTGATATAGAGGATATACTTATATGTTACACTAAGCTTTTTTCTAATGAAGATATAGATAAAGATTTAGCCAAGCAAGTTGTAAAGTATTCTAAAAAATTACTTAAAAGAGGTTGGAAGGAAGACCAAATAACTAGAAGATTATGTATGTATCATAAGAAAAAGGGAAATGATGTAGAAATAAATAATGTTTTCGGTAATTTATTTAGTGGTAGAACTCCACCACTTAAAAAAGATGATAATCTTATTGAAGATAAACGTTACTATCACAAAGAACTTACTAACACACCTAAGAGTAGACGTAATATAAATGTAAGAGACGGTAATATAGAAATAGATAGTCCACCTTTTTATTCATTTAATAGAGAAGAATATACACTAGATGATTTATTAAAATACTATATGTCTAAAGTTGATGATGATTTAATAAACGATAGAGTAAAGAAATATAATAGAAAAGTTTTATCAAATACAGTAGAAGTTAGGGATTTGGATTTAATATTATTTACTATAGATTATATGGAAAAGTTAAGTAAGAATTCGGTAATGGATTTTCCCAGTTCAGCTAGCAAGTTAATGAATAATTTCCAGGAAGGTAAAAAGTATTATAAAAATGTTAAGAATAATATATCTGATAAACTACATCCTTTTTATAAAGCTTATATAAAGATGCTTAATAGAAATGAAGGTGATAGTAATGAGTGATACAGAAGAACTAGAAGATATTATAAATAATGATGATGAATTTGATGCTTGGATAGAACAGGCACTTAATGAAGATAAAGATGATGTTGAAGAAGAAGACAAGTCAGATGAAATAGATTATACTAGCGAAGAAGAAATAGAAGAATTACTTGTTAAACCACCTAGTGATTTAGATATAGAAGATATGCACCCACTACAGAAAGAAATGTTCAAGAATATAAAGACTATGGATAAATCATCTTGGATGCGTGGTGAAGGTATAGATACACAGTATCCTAAGTTAAATGAAAAGCTATCTGGTATACAGCCAGGCTTAGCACTCTTAGGAGCTCACAGTAACACTGGTAAAACTAGTTTTCTTATGAGTATAGCCAAAGGTGTAGGTGAGGTTAATGATGACGTATATGGACTTTATATAGGTCTTGATGACCCATTCCAAGATATACTACCTAGGATAGTAGCTAACAAACAGAAGATACCTATTAATGCTATAAGACAGCCTGCAAGTTATATAGAGTGGGATAACTTAATAGAGAAAAGAAATGAAGGTATCCGTGATGTATTATATAACAATATAGATTCCTTTAAAGTAATAGATAAAAATAATATAAAGAATTTAGCACAATTGAAAGAAGTTATAAAAGAACACTATAATTATTGTGATGAGATAGGTAAGAAATTATTTGTAGCTATAGATTCATTTCACGATATAGAGATAGAAGAAAACTTTAGAACATCAGACGAGAAATGGAATGAATTACCTAAAAGATTAAGTGATTTCGCAGATAATATGGAAATACCTATATGGTGTACAGCAGAGTTAAAGAAAACAGACTTTTCTAAATTCAGACCCGACCAAAACGATATTAAGTTTGCTTCTAAGATAGCATTTGAAGCCAAGTTAATATTAATACTCTATAATGAAGTAGGTTTAGAATCTGGTGATGCCAGTATATATTATACAAGTGACCAATTTCCAGGTAAAATGCCTGTATTAGAAGTAAGGTTCGAGAAGAATAAGTTAAGTTCTTATAAGGGTAACTTGTATTATGAGTTTATACCACAATATGCACACTTTGAGGAAAGTGAAACAGAAAGATACGATTCATTATTATACTCTGACTAGGAGGATTATATATGGCTAATCATAATTTAGCAGAATGTAGAGAATGTTATTTTTCTATACCTATCGAAAACCCAGAAGATTATATAGATAGATATGAATGTGAAATATATGAAAATACCAGTGATGTAATAACTGATATATTAGGTAATTGTTACAGTAGAGTTACAAATAAAGAAGATTATAGAAAGGTAGTTAAAGATTTAAAAGAGGAGGAGATAATATCGGTAAAGGAAGAGTAGTAATGCGTGGTAAAGATGGTACAGGTGCTAGAATAAGAAGATATTATGATGGTTCTTATTCTGGTATAGAATGTATTAATTATGAACCCTGTCCAGTATGTTATAGATGTGAGAATAGAGATGAAACAAGTGAGGAGTGTAAACAGTGTGATGTAAAAGGTGATTATCATAAGACTGAAAATAAAGTATTACTTATTAAAAGAGGTGATGACTTCGATGGAGAAAAATCCAAAAAACGAAGGAAACAAAAACAAAGCAATAAAACATTGGGAATCTAAAATGGAAAGTAAGTTTGATGTA
>Ga0207714_1000747_pt1 | contig 21937 bp, 15 predicted proteins | sample PonA232FremontCA_2_FD_187270 | JGI IMG/M metagenome (GOLD analysis project Ga0207714, IMG submission 187270) | Marine sediment microbial community from Fremont, CA, USA - Pond A23 Sediment 2 (SPAdes) | ecosystem: Environmental > Aquatic > Marine > Unclassified | place: USA: Fremont, California...
GATCCCGGAGTAGAAGTCGACGTTCGGGTAGAGCTTGCGCTCGATGAAGTAGTCGTCGTTGAGCGCCCGCTCCTCGAGCTCGACGGCCAGCTCGAGCTGCGGATCGTTCTCGATGCCCAGGTCGTTGAGGACCTCGTGGCAGGTCTTGCGGATGATCTTCGCCCGCGGGTCGAAGTTCTTGTAGACCCGGTGGCCGAAGCCCATCAGGCGGAACGGATCGTCCTTGTCCTTGGCCTTCTCGAGGTACTTCGGGACCTGGCTGACATCGCCGATCTCGTGGAGCATGTTCAGCACCGCCTCGTTGGCCCCGCCGTGGGCCGGCCCCCAGAGCGCTGCACAGCCGCTGGCGATGGAGGCGAAGGGGTTGGTCCCCGTGGAGCTTGTCAGCCGCACCGTGGCCGCGGAGGCGTTCTGCTCGTGGTCGGCGTGGAGGATGAGCAGCTGGTCCAGCGCCCGGGCGTGGATCGGATTGATCTCGTACGGCTCCGTCGGGCGCGAGAACAGCATATTGAGCAGGTTCTCGGTGTAGTAGAGCCGGTTCAGCGGATAGACGAAGGGCTCGCCCATCATGTGCTTGTAGGCCGCCGCGGCGATGGTCGGCATCTTCGCCAGCACCCGGTGGCAGGTGAGCATCCGGTTGTCCGCGTCACCCAGGTTGATGGCGTCGTGGTAGAAGGCCGAGAGGGAGGCGACGACGCCGGTCATCATGGCCATGGGGTGGGCGTTGTAGTGGAAGCCGTCGAAGAACTCCTTCAACGACTCGTTGATCATGGTGTGCTCGGTGACGGCCTGGTCGAAGGTGTCGAGCTCGTTACGGGTGGGCAGCTCGCCGTGGAGCAAGAGGTACGAGACCTCGAGGAAGCTGCTGTTCTCGGCCAGCTGCTCGATCGGGTAGCCGCGGTAGAGGAGGATCCCGTTCTCGCCGTCGATGAACGTGATGTCGCTGCGGCAGCTGGCCGTGGAGGTGAAGCCAGCGTCGTAGGTGAAGTACCCGAACTCCTTGTAGAGGTCCTTGATCTCCACCACCGGTGGGCCATGGGTCCCCTGGCGGATGGGCATCTCGATGCTCTTGCCGGTGGTGTTGTCGGTTACGGTGACAGTTCTCGACGTCATGATGCCCCTCCGCTCGTAACCTGAGACCCCGGGCGCCGGCCCGGGTGCAGCCCGCTCAACAGCGCGGTCCGCCCGTTACCCCGCCGAGGTGCCGCGGGTCATGCCGAAGCGCTTCCGGAAGCGATCGACCTGGCCGCCGGACTGGACTACGCGCTGCTTGCCGGTGAAGAAGGGGTGGCTGCGGCTGGAGACCTCGACCTTGACCAGCGGGTACTCCTTCCCGTCTTGCCACGTAATGGTCTCGTCGGTAGCCACCGTCGAGCGGCTCATAAAGGAGAAGTCGGTCGACATGTCCTGGAATACGACTTCGCGGTATTCGGGGTGGATGTCTCTCTTCATAGGGACCTCTGCGCTGCGGCCACATTCAACGCTACGATTAAGCCGCAGACGATAGCCGCCACGGGATGAGGGGTCAAGGTAATCGGACGATCAGCGCTCTTATTGACAGGGAAGCCTGCCCGGCCTATTTTCTCGCGCGTATACCAGCTTCATGAGGACGCCATCATGTCTGACAGATACTGCAGACGTCGCATCGGGCTGCTGTATCGCGAGTCAACGCTCGCTCCGGGGATGCCGGCTAGCTGACGGAGGTCCTGCTCGCGCCTCTGCCGTCTACGCCGGCGCGCCCGGGGCGGGCCACCGGCGTAGACAGGAGGAGGCAGAGATGAGCGCAACCACCGAGCAGCACGAGCTTGGCCTGGGCGCCCCGGCCCGCTCGGAGTGCCGGGAGCGCCTGCCGGCTGCAGCCGCACGGCGCATCCTGGAGATGGAGCCCGCGGAGCGGCCCGCCGCCCTGGAGGCGATGCCGAGCAGCGAGGCGCTGGCAGCCTTCCTGGAGATGGCCCCCGCCGTCCAGGCCAGCGTCCTGGAGCACCTGGATCTCGAGCCGGCAGCGCGCCTCGCCAACCGGCTGCCGTTCAATACCCTGGCCCGCGTGCTAGATCGCATGGGTGTCGAGCGCCGGCACAAGGTGGTGCGGAACTTGCGCCCGCTCAAGCGGAGCCGGGTGGAGACGGTCCTCTCCCGCCGCCTCTACTGAGACGACCGGGGCGCGGCAAGTGTGCCCCGGAGCGGATGCCGTGCCCCCAGGCCAGGCCCGAGTGCCTACCTCGCCCCTCTGTGCCCACCACCGCCGGCGGAGACGGCAAGGCGCCGTCTGTCCAGGCCTCCTGCCGCGCTCCGGCACCGTGCCGGCGCGGCTCTCCGCCCGGGGCGCTGCAGCGGCTGCGGGTGCCGATGCCGCCTCGCGGATGGCGGGCACGGGCGTGGCAAGCCACGCCGAGCCGCTCCGTGAGCCTGCCCGGCCCCCGGGGGAGGCTCATCCGCTAGCCCACCGGGGTGGGCGGATGATCCGCGCCGCGCAGTTGGGTTATGATCGTTATTTATGCGTTGATCGCGAAGCTGAATAGGGACGAGACCATGAGCGAACGGGTTCAAGTCGGTGGGCTGCAGGTCGCCCGCGAGCTCCACGACCTAGTGGCGCAGGAGCTGGTACCGGGCACCGGCGTCGATGCCGATACGGTCTGGAGCGAGCTGGGCCGGATCGTCAGTGAGCTCGGGCCGCGCAACCGCGAGCTTCTCGAGAAGCGCGCATCGCTGCAGCGGCAGATCGACGAGTGGCACCGCGAGCGCCGCGGCGACTTCGATACGGCCGAGCACCGCGCCTTCCTGGAGCAGATCGGCTATCTGGAGCCCGAGGCGGCGGACTTCGAGGCCACGACCACCAACGTGGATCCGGAGATCGCTACCGTGGCCGGCCCGCAGCTGGTGGTCCCGGTGGACAACGCGCGGTTCGCGCTCAACGCCGCCAACGCCCGCTGGGGCAGCCTGTTCGACGCCTTCTACGGCACCGACATGATCCCGGATAGCGGCGAGCTGGCGAGGGGGACGGCGTACAACCCCGAGCGGGGCCGCAAGGTCATGGAGCAGGCCGCCGCGACCCTCGACGTGGCGGCCCCCTTGGCCCACAGCCTGCACAGCGATGTCACCGCCTACCGGGTCAGCAACGACGCGCCGCACCACCTGGTGGTCACCCTCTCCGACGGCAGCGAGACCGAGCTGGCCGACCCCACCCGCTTCGTCGGCTTCACCGGCGACCCGGCGCAGCCGGCCACCGTCCTGCTGCGCCACAACGGCCTGCACGCCGAGATCCAGATCGACCCCAGCGACGCCATCGGCAAGGACCACCCAGCCGGGGTGAAGGACGTGGTCATGGAGTCGGCCGTCACGACCATCCAGGATTGCGAGGACTCCGTGGCCGCGGTAGACGCCGAGGACAAGGTGCGGGTCTACCGCAGCTGGCTCGGCCTGATGCAGGGGACCCTGGAGACGCCGGTACGCAAGAACGGCGAGGAGGCCATGCGCCGTCTCCAGCCGGATCGCAGCTACACCGCGGCGGACGGCAGCACGCTGACCCTGCCGGGGCGCTCGCTGATGCTCGTGCGCAATGTCGGCCACCTGATGACCACGCCGGCGGTGCTCGACAGCGACGGCAACGAGATCCCCGAGGGCATGCTCGACGGCATGCTGACCGTCCTGGGCGCGATGCACGACCTCCAGGGCAACAGCAGCGTCCTCAACTCCAGGACGGGCAGCGTCTACATCGTCAAGCCGAAGATGCACGGCCCCGAGGAGGTTGCCCTGACGGTGCAGCTGTTCGAGCGCATCGAGGACGCCCTCGGCCTGGCGCGGGCTACCCTGAAGATCGGCATCATGGACGAGGAGCGCCACACCACGGTGAACCTCAAGGCGTGCGTCCGCGAGGCCAGGGACCGGGTCATCTTCATCAATACCGGCTTCCTCGATCGCACCGGCGATGAGATCCACACGGCCATGGAGGCGGGCCCCGTGATCCGCAAGGCGGACATGAAGGGTGCCGCCTTCATGACCGCCTACGAGGACTGGAACGTGGACGTGGGCCTGGCCTGCGGGCTGAAGGGCCGGGCGCAGATCGGCAAGGGCATGTGGCCCAAGCCGGACAAGATGCGCGACATGTTCGACACCAAGGCCGCGCACCCGAGGGCCGGCGCCAACTGCGCCTGGGTCCCGTCGCCGACGGCGGCCACCGTGCACGCGATCCACTACCACCAGGTGGATGTCCGCGGCGTGCAGGCGGAGATCGCGGCGCAGGGGCGGCGCGCGGCCCTCGACGACATCCTCACCGTGCCCCTGGCCCCGAGCACCGACTGGAGCGAGGCCGAGCTCAAGCAGGAGCTGGACAATAACTGCCAGGGCATCCTCGGCTACGTGGTGCGCTGGGTGGAGCAGGGCATCGGCTGCTCCAAGGTGCCGGATATCCACGACGACGCCCTGATGGAGGATCGCGCCACGCTGCGCATCTCCAGCCAGCACATCGCCAACTGGCTCTACCACGGCGTGGTCAGCGAGGAGCAGGTGATGGATGCGCTCAAGCGCATGGCCGAGGTCGTGGATGGCCAGAATGCCGGCGACCCGAGCTACCGGCCCATGAGCGAGGACTTCGACGCCAGCGTCGCCTTCCAGGCCGCCAAGGACCTGATCTTCAAGGGCCGCGAGCAGCCTGCCGGCTACACCGAGCCGATCCTGCACCGCCGCCGGCAGGAGGCGAAGGCCAAGCAGCGCTCGGCCTGAGCACGCCGGCTCGGGCGGCCGGTGGCCAGCGCCCGCGCCGGCCGCCGCTCGCCCGCGCCCGGGGACTGGCCCGACTCGCCCGGCGTCGGCAGCCTTCCGGGGCTGTCGGCGCCTTCTTGTCCGGGGGATCATGACTGCACGCGAGCCCATCCGCATCCGCGGCGCCCGGCAGCACAACCTGCAGGGCCTCGACCTCGACCTCCACGCCGGGGAGCTCACCGTTATGACCGGCGTCTCCGGCTCGGGGAAATCGTCCCTGGCCTTCGACACCGTCTACGCCGAGGGCCAGCGGCGCTACGTGGAGACCTTCTCCGCCTACGCCCGGCAGTTCCTGGAGCGCATGGACCGCCCCCAGGTGGAGCGTATCGACGGCGTGCCGCCGGCGATCGCCATCGACCAGGTCAACCCGGTGCGCACCTCTCGCTCCACGGTGGGCACCATGACCGAGCTCTCGGACCACCTGAAGCTGCTCTTCGCCCGGGCGGCGCAGCCGTACTGCAGCGGCTGCGGCCGGCCGGTACGCCCGGATACGCCGGCCTCCGTCGCGGCGGAGCTCCTCGCGGGGACCGATAGCGCGCCGTGGCCGGAGGGGACGCGGATCGCCGTGACCTTCGCCGTGGCGGTCCCGGAGGGGGTGGATCGCGGCGACCTGCGGCAGGTGCTCGCCAGCCAGGGCTACACCCACATCCACGAGGGGGACGACGGTCTCGAGGTGGTCCAGGACCGCCTGCGCCTGGAGCCCGGGCGCCGGGAGCGGCTGCTGGAGGCCGTGGAGACCGCCCTGGACAAGGGCCGTGGCCATTGCCGGGTGTGGGCCCTGGGCGCGGATCGCGAGCCGGCCGGCGAGCCGCGGCACTACGCCAGCGCCTTCCACTGCGCGGCCTGCGACCGGGCCTACCCGCAGCCGAGCTCGGAGCTGTTCTCCTTCAACTCCCCCCTGGGGGCGTGCGACACCTGCCGCGGCTTCGGCCGGATCATGGAGATCGACCCCGGGCTCGTCATACCCGATCCCACCCTCAGCCTCGCCGACGGGGCGATCAAGCCGTTCCGCGGGGGCGCCTCGGCGGAGTGCCAGCGGGATCTGCTGCGCGCCGCCCGGCAGCGCGGCGTGGCCGTGGATGTGCCGTGGCAGGCCCTGGATGCCGCTGACCGGCGCTGGGTCTGGGAGGGCGAGGACCGCCGCGGCCGCGGCGGACGCTGGTACGGCGTGCAGGGCTACTTCGACTACCTCGAGCGCAAGAGCTACAAGATGCACGTGCGCGTGCAGCTCTCGCGCTACCGTACCTACCGGCGCTGCCCGGACTGCCAGGGCGCCCGGCTGGTCCCGGCAGCGCTGGACTTCCGCCTGGGCGGCCGGGCCGAGGCCGACGCCGTCCTCGAGCCGACGCAGCGCTTCCGTCCCCGGCATGCGGCCATGGCCGACGCCACCCTGCAGGCCCTGCCGGGGCTGACCCTCCACGACCTGGCGACGCTGCCGCTGCAGCGGCTGCAGCGCTTCTTCGACGCCCTCGAGCTGCCGTCGCCGCTGGACGAGGCGGCCGCCACGGTGGTCGCGGAGATCCGCAGCCGGGTGGGGTACCTGAACGAGGTCGGCCTGGGGTACCTGACCCTGGATCGCCAGTCGCGGACCCTCTCGGGGGGCGAGGCCCAGCGCATCAACCTCACCACGGCCCTCGGGACGTCCCTGGTCAACACCCTGTTCGTCCTGGACGAGCCCTCCGTGGGCCTCCATCCCCGCGATATCGGGCGGCTGGTGGGGATCCTGCAGCGGCTGCGCGATGCCGGCAACACCCTGCTGGTGGTCGAGCACGATCCGCAGGTTATGGCCGCCGCCGACCGGATCATCGACATGGGCCCGGGACCGGGGGAGCAGGGCGGCCAGGTGATCTTCAACGGGCCGCCGAGTGCCCTCTACGGGGCCGATACCGAGACGGCCGCCTTCCTGACCGGCCGTCGCCGCGTGCTCCGGGGCGGGCCGAGCGCGGCGGCGTCCGCCACCGGCGGGGTCACCGTCCGCGGGGCCCGGGCGCACAATCTGCGGGATATCGACGTCACCATCCCGCTCGGGCAGCTGGTCTGCTTGACGGGGGTCTCGGGCTCGGGCAAGTCGACCCTCGCCGAGGAGGTGCTGTACCGCGGGCTCCTGCGCCGGCAGGGGCAGGGCACCGAGGCCCCCGGTGAGCACGACGCCATCGAGGGCGCCGAGGCGATCACCGAGGTGGCGTTGGTGGATCAGTCCCCCATCGGCAAGAGTACGCGCTCCTGCCCCGTCACCTACACCGGGGCCCTGGACCCCATCCGCAAGCGCCTCGCTGCGGAGCCGGTGGCCAAGGAGCGCGGCTACACGGCCGGCACCTTCAGCTTCAACAGCGGGCAGGGGCGCTGCCCGACCTGCAAGGGCTCCGGTTTCGAGCACGTGGAGATGCAGTTCCTCGCCGACGTCTACCTGCCGTGCCCGGACTGCCAAGGCCGGCGGTTCCGGGACGAGGTGCTGGAGGTGGCGGTGGAGGGCGCCGATGGCCGGACAGCCTCGATCCACGACATCCTGCAGATGACGGCCGACGAGGCTGTCGCCTTCTTCGCCGGCAACCGGGAGGTGGCGCGGCGCCTGGAGCCGCTGCGCGCCGTCGGCCTCGGCTACCTGCGCCTGGGGCAGGCGGTCCCCACCCTCTCCGGCGGCGAGGCGCAACGGCTCAAGCTCGCCGGTCACCTGGCCGAGCGCGGCGCGACCCGCGGGCGGCGGGACGGCCACGGCATGCTGCTGATCTTCGACGAGCCCACCACCGGGCTGCACTTCAGCGACGTCCAGGTGCTGCTCCAGGCCTTCCAGCGCCTGCTCGAGGCCGGCCACAGCCTGCTCATCATCGAGCACAACCTGGATCTGGTGGCCAATGCGGACTGGGTCATCGACCTCGGGCCCGAGGGCGGCGAGGGGGGCGGAGGCGTCGTGGCCACCGGTACGCCGCAGGCGCTCGCCGAGGCGGGCGCAGCCCACACCGGTGAGGCCCTGGCCCAGTACGAGGCGGCGTTCAGCGGCGAGCCGCTGCCCGGGGCCCTGCCCGGCGTCGCCGAGGCGCCGTCCCCCTATACGGCCGAGGCCGCCGACGCCATCGAGGTCCACCAGGCCCGTGAGCACAACCTGCGCGGCATCGATGTGGCCATCCCGCGCGACCGGCTCACGGTGGTCACCGGCGTCTCCGGCTCGGGGAAGTCCACCCTGGCCTTCGACATCCTCTTCGCCGAGGGGCAGCGGCGCTACCTGGAGTCGCTCAACGCCTACGCCCGGCAGCTCGTCCAGCCGGCCTCGCGCCCGGACGTGGGGGCGGTGACCGGGCTGCCGCCGGCGGTCGCCATCGAGCAGCGCACCAGCCGCGGCGGCTACCGCTCCACCGTGGCGACCCTGACCGAGATCCACCACTACCTGCGCCTGCTCTACCTGCGCCTCGGTACCCCGTACTGCCCGGCGTGCGACGTGGCTATCGAGGCGCAGAGCGCCGACGGCATCGCCGCTCAGCTGCTGCGCGAGCACCGGGGCGAGACCGTCGAGCTGCTCGCCCCGCTGGTGGTGGCACGCAAGGGCGTGTACCGCGAGCTCGCCGCCTGGGCGGCGGGCAAGGGCTACGAGACCCTGCGCGTCGACGGCGAGCGCGCCCCTACGGCGTCCTGGCCGCAGCTCGATCGCTTCCGCGAGCACGACATCGACCTGCCGGTGGGCTCGGTGCCCGTCGCGCCCGAGCGCGAGGGGGTGCTGCGCGATCGCCTCGACCGGGCCCTGGCCCACGGGGACGGCACCGTCCGGGTCGCGGTCGCCGGCGAGGAGCGGGTGGTGTCGACCCACCGCGCCTGCCCCGCCTGCGGGCGCGGCTTTGCCGAGCCTGACCCCCGGCTGTTCTCCTTCAACACCCGGCACGGCTGGTGCCCCGGCTGCCACGGGACGGGGTTGCTGGTGCGCGACCCGGAGGAGGCCGAGGCGGACGAGTTCGCGGCAGCGCGGGTCTGCCCGGCCTGCGGGGGCGGCCGCCTCAATCCGGAGGCGCGGGCCGTGCGCTTCCACGGGCGCGGGATCACGGAGCTGGCGTCCTGGCCGGTGTCCGGGCTGCGCGCCTGGCTGGAGGCGCTCACCCTCGGCGAGCGGGAAAGCGCCATCGGCGGCGACATCGTCGCCGAGATCGGCTCCCGCCTGGCCTTCCTGGAGCGGGTGGGGCTCGGCTATCTCGCCCTCGATCGCGGCGCCCCCACGCTCTCCGGCGGCGAGGCGCAGCGCATCCGCCTCGCGGCGAGCCTCGGCGCCGGGCTGCAAGGGGTCTGCTACGTCCTGGACGAGCCCACCATCGGCCTCCATGCGCGGGACAACGCCATGCTCCTCGGGGCCCTGCGCGAGCTCGCCGAGGCCGGCAATACCGTGGTCGTCGTCGAGCACGACGAGGAGACCATCCGCAGCGCCGAGCACATCATCGATCTCGGGCCCGGTGCCGGGCGACACGGCGGCGCCGTCGTGGCCGAGGGATCGGTGGCGGCCCTGACCGCCGCGCCCGGCTCGTTGACCGGGCGCGCGCTGGCCGAGCCGCCGCGCCACCCGACACGCCCCCGACGAGGGGCGGCGGCGGAGGCCCTGGAGGTCCGCGGGGCCTACCGCCACAACCTGCAGGATGCGGATGTCGAGCTGCCCCTCGGCCGGCTCATCGCCGTGACCGGGGTCTCCGGCTCCGGCAAGTCGAGCCTGGTGCGGGCGGTCATCGAGCCGAGCGTCGCCGCCCTCGTGGGCCGCAAGAAGGGGGCTGCCCGGGCCGAGCCGGCCGGATGCCGCGCCGTCGCCGGCGCCGAGGCGCTGCACCGGGTCCTGGAGGTGGACCAGAGCCCCATCGGGCGCACGCCGCGCTCCTGCCCGGCGACCTACGTCGGCATCTGGGACGCGATCCGGAGCCTCTTCGCCGGCACGGAGGAGGCGCGCATGCGCGGCTGGAGCGCGGCGCGCTTCTCGTTCAACACGAAGGGCGGGCGCTGCGAGGCGTGCAAGGGCCAGGGGGTGAAGACCCTGGAGATGCACTTCCTGCCGGACGTGCAGGTGCCTTGCGAGGCCTGCGGCGGCACGCGCTTCGACGAGGAGACGCGCTCGGTCCGCTATGCGGGGCTGAGCATCGACGAGGTGCTGGCGCTGAGCATCGAGCAGGCGCGGGACCTGTTCAGCGCCCACCGGCGGATCTACCCCGCGCTGGCGCTGCTCTGCGACGTCGGGCTCGGCTACCTCAGCCTCGGGCAGCCGAGCCCGACGCTGTCGGGCGGCGAGGCGCAGCGGCTCAAGCTGGTCACCGAGCTGGCCCGCGCCCGGCCGGGGCAGGGCGGGCGGGGGAGCAAGCCGACCCTCTACGTGCTCGACGAGCCGACGGTGGGGCTGCACATCGCCGATGTCCAGCGCCTGACCGACGTCCTCCACGCCCTGGTAGACGCCGGGCACACCGTCGTGGTCATCGAGCACAACCTGGACGTCATCGCCGAGGCCGACCACGTCGTCGACCTCGGCCCGGAGGGGGGCGACGCTGGCGGCCGCGTGGTCGGTGCCGGGACCCCCGAGGCGGTAGCCCGGCTGGATACACCGACCGGCCAGGCCCTGGGCAGCCTCCTCCGCGAGCGCGGATGCTGAGCGCGGCCAGCCCCGGCCGCCGGCATCGGACCGAGAGCGGCCGCTTCCAGGCCCGCCTGCCGCTATCGAGGCCGACTGGCGCCGCCGCTCAGGACCTGGCCTTGCGGAAGGCCTCGGCCAGCGCCGTGTCGCTGGACTGGCTCGCCTCCTCCTGGCGCTTGCGCCCCTGGCCCTGCTTGCGGCCCCGGCCCTTGCCGGCGCCGCCCTCGCCGTCGCGCCGGCCCTGCTGACCGGCCTGGCCGTCGGGCTTGCGCTCGCCGGGCTGCGCTTGCGGATCGTCGTCGAGGCGCATGGAGAGCCCGATGCGCTTGCGCTCCAGGTCGACGGCCATGACCTTGACCTGCACCACGTCCCCGGTCCGCACCACGGCCCGCGGATCGCGGACGAACGCGTGGGCGAGGGCGGAGATGTGCACCAGGCCGTCCTGGTGGACGCCGATGTCCACGAAGGCGCCGAAGTTGGCGACGTTGGTCACGGTGCCCTCGAGGACCATGCCCACCTCCAGGTCCGCCACGCGCTCCACATCCTCGCGGAAGCTGGCGGTGCGGAACGCCGGGCGGGGATCACGGCCCGGCTTGGCCAGCTCGCGGAGGATGTCGCGGACGGTGGGCTCGCCGAAGCGCTCGTCGGTGTAGGCCTGCGGATCGAGGGCGTCCAGGAAGGCCTCGTCGCCGATGAGCGCGGCGACCTCGCGGCCCGTGTCGGCGCAGATGCGCTCCACTACCGGGTACGCCTCGGGGTGGACGGCCGAGGCGTCCAGCGGGTTGTCGCCGCGGGGGATGCGCAGGAAGCCGGCAGCCTGCTCGAAGGCCTTCGGGCCCAGGCGCGGGACGTGCTGTAGCTCCGAACGGCTCTTGAAGTTGCCGTGCTCGTGCCGGTGGGCGACGAGCCGCTCGGCGAGGCCCGGCCCCAGCCCGGAGACGCGGGCGAGCAGCGGTGCCGAGGCGGTGTTGGCGTCGACGCCTACGGCGTTGACGCCGTCCTCGACCACGGCATCGAGCTTGTGCCCGAGGCGGCTCTGGTTGACGTCGTGCTGGTACTGCCCGACGCCGATGGACTTGGGCTCGATCTTGACCAGCTCGGCGAGGGGGTCCTGGAGCCGGCGGGCGATGGAGACGGCGCCGCGCAACGAGACGTCGAGCTCCGGCAGCTCCTTGGAGGCGTGCTCTGAGGCGGAGTAGACCGAGGCGCCGGCCTCGGAGACCACGACCTTGTGCAGGCCCAGCTCCGGGTGGCGCTGGATGAGATCGCCGACGAAGCGCTCGGTCTCGCGCGAGGCGGTACCGTTGCCGATGGCCACCAGTGCCGCCTGGTGCCGGCGGGCCAGGTCCGCCAGGGCCTCGCGGGCCTCGTCGGGGTCCTTGCGCGTGGCGAAGGGGTAAACCGTGGCGGTCTCCACGACGGCGCCGGTGGCGTCGATGACGGCCACCTTGACCCCGGTGCGCAGCCCCGGGTCGAGGCCGATGGTCGGCCGCGGCCCGGCCGGGGCGGCGAGCAGCAGGTCCTGGAGGTTGGCGCCGAAGACGCGGATCGCCTCCGCCTCGGCCTGCTCGCGGAGCTGGCGCTTGAGCGCCAGGTCCAGGTGGGTGGCGAGCTTCGCCCGCCAGGCCAGCCGCGCGGTGCGCGCCAGCCAGGCGTCGGCCGGGCGGCCGTGGTCGGCCAGGCCGAAGCGCCGGGCGATGGCCGCCTCGCCGACGCTCGGCGCCTCGCCCTCGCCGCGGGCCTCGGCCTCGGACCAGGCCACCTCCAGGCGCAGCACCTCCTCGCTCTGCCCGCGGAGCATGGCCAGCGCCCGGTGGGACGGGATCTTGCGCAGCGGCTCGGCGTGGTCGAAGTAGTCGCGGAAGCGCGCCCCCGCCTGCTCCTGGCCCTCGGCCACCCGGCTGACCAGGTACCCCTGGCGCCAGCCGTAGTCGCGCAGCTGCTCGAGCAGGTCGGCGTCCTCGGCGAAGCGCTCCATGAGGATCTGCCGGGCGCCGTCGAGGGCCTGCTCGACGTCGGCGACGCCCGGCGCCTCGTCGCCCTCGGCCGCCTCGCCGGTGACGTAGGCGGCGGCCGCCTCCTCGGGGACCTGCGCCGGGTCGGCGAGGAGGTGGTCGGCGAGGGGCTCGAGGCCGGCCTCGCGGGCGATCTGCGCCTTGGTCCGGCGCTTCTTCCGGTACGGGCGGTAGAGGTCCTCGACGCGGGTCTTGGTCTCGGCAGCGCGGACCGCCTCGGCCAGGGCCTCGGTGAGCTGGCCCTGCTCGTCGATGGCCTTGAGCACCGCCGCCTTGCGCTCGTCGAGCTCGCGCAGGTAGGTCAGCCGCTCCTCGAGCGAGCGCAGCTGGCTATCGTCCAGCCCGCCTGTGGCCTCCTTGCGGTAGCGGGCGATGAAGGGGACGGTTGCGCCGCTGTCGAGCAGCTCGATGGCCGCCTCGGCCTGCCGGGTGCCGACGCCGAGCTCGGCGGCGATGCGCTGCGGGATGGAATCGTGGGCCATGTCCTGTTGCCACCTCGGTGCCGTGGAAGGGACGCCATGATAACCGAGCCGCCGCTCGCTGCCAGCGCCGCGGGCCCTGCGCCGGCGTATTGACAGCCGTCGAGGGAGTGGCAGGATACGGCCAAGGCCCTGGCCGGGAGGCGTGCCTCCCCGGCCGCCCAGGGCGATCCGATGCGCCGACGCGTTCACGGAGGAGCGCGCCATGCCCAGGGAAGCGTGCCAGCAGGGGCGGTGCGTCCGCTTCTGCCTGGCGACCTACCAGGCCTACCCATGGCTGGCCCGGCCCGAGGCCGTCCAGCGCCTGCGCACCGCCTTCCGCTGCGTCGCCCGGCGCCGGCCCTGGCGCTGGGATGCCGCCGTGGTCCTGCCCGACGCCGTCCACGGCCTGTGGCGGCTCCCCCGCGATGACCCCGATCCGCGGCCACGCTGGCAGGCGGTCAAGGCCCACTGCACCCGCCACCTGCGTCACTGGCCCGGCCTGCCCCGGGGGTGCCTGTGGCGCCGCGGCGTCGTGTGGTGGGAGGTCAGCGACGAGCAGTGGCGGATGGTGCTCGACCGGGTCCATTGGGAGCCGGTGCGTCGCGGCCTGGCCGCGCGGCCGGAGGACTGGCGCTACACCTCCTATCGCCGCTGCCGGGCCGCCGGGCTCTATGCGCCCGGCTGGTCCGGCCCGGAGGCGGAGAGGGCGTCGTGATGCCGCGGCGCGCGATCCCCCGGTCCTCCGCATCCCGGCACCGGCAACGGCCGAAACGCGATTACACAGGGAGGTGACCATGATGCCTGCAAGTACCCGCCGGCGGCCGCACTGCGCCGCCTTCACCCTCATCGAGATGATGATCGTGGTGGCCATCATCGCTATGCTCGCCGCCATCGCGGTCCCGCAGTACCAGAGCTACGTCGCTCGCACCCAGTTCGCCGAGGCGCTCAGCCTCTTCTCCGGCGTACGCACGGCGGTCGAGTCCCAGGTCCAGCTCTACGGCCCTGGCGTGCTGGATGGTGGCCGGGACTTGCTGGCGGGCCAGCGGACCCAGGGGGAATACGTCAAGGACGTGGATCTCAGCGCCGAGAGTAGCGAGGCCGTGGTGGAGATGACCTTCGTCGACCGCGGCGTCAACAAGGCCCTGGCCGGTGAGACGGTGACATTCACCGGCAGCGGTTGGGCGGATACGGAGAACGGGGTCGAGTGGTCCTGCGAGCCGGCCGAGGCGATCGAGCACCTGGCCACGGGCATCTGCGCCGGCTCGGAAGGCACCAGCTCGGGCGGTAGCGACTCGGGGAGCGGCGGCTCGGGCAGCAGCGACTCGGGGAGTAGCGACTCGAGTGGCGGTGGTTAGTTAGGGGGCGGTAGTGGCTGCGCCACGGCTGCCCCGGCCGGAGCGCAGGCCCCGGGGGCGCCGTGGTGCCGGGATGCCCGGGACGGGGCCCGGCTCAGGCGCTGTCCCCGGGGCCGCGCTGCCGGTGGGCCTCCGAGCAGTAGCGGTTGCCCCGGCGGTCGGCCAGCGCCTCGGAGCGTGGCAGGAAGACGCCGCAGTGGGCGCAGCGCACCATATCCTCCACGCGCCCGTCGGTACGCTCCTGCCGCCGGGTGCCGCTGCGTCCCCGGCCGCTATCGCCGCCGTTTTCCGGGGCCCCCAGCCGCTTCTGCAGGAGGCTGCGCGCCCCGATCCAGGCGAGGATGATGAGGATGACCAGGAGGATCTGAGCTAGCATGCGAGTCGGCTTCCATGGTTACCTTGAGCCCCCGGGCGCCGCTGCCCGCGCACGGTCTTCAAATTGGCACGGCGGGACCGTTTTGAAAAGCGCCGGCAGCCGGAGCCCTGTGGCTGCCCCGGCGGCCGCTTGCCGACAAGGAGAGGAGCCGTTCCATGAATCTGCACGAGTTCCAGGCCAAGCACCTCTTCGCCGCACAGGGGGTCCCCATCCCCCGCGGCTACGTGGTCCGCTCCAGCGCCGAGGCCCGCGAGGCAGCGGAGCGGCTCGGCGGCGAGGCCTGGGTGGTCAAGGCCCAAGTCCACGCCGGCGGCCGGGGCCACGCCGGCGGCGTCCGGGTGCTCGAGGACCCGGAGGGGGTCGAGCGCTACGCCGACACGCTGCTCGGCGAGCGGCTGGTGACCCACCAGACCGACGGGCGCGGTCAGCCCGTCCGCGCCGTGCTCGTCGAGGAGGGGGTGGCCATCGAGCGCGAGCTCTACCTCGGCGTCCTGGTCGACCGGGCGAGCCAGCGCGTGGTCTTCATGGCCTCCGACGCGGGCGGCGTGGACATTGAAGAGATCGCCGCCGAGGAGCCGGAGCGGATCCACACCGCCTGCGTCCACCCCGCGGCGGGGCTGCAGCCGTACCAGTGCCGCCAGCTCGGCTTCGCCCTGGGGCTGGGCAAGGCCCATATGGGGGCGCTGACGCGGGTGATGCAGGGCCTCTACCGCCTGTTCCTGGAGCGCGACCTGTCGCTGGTGGAGGTCAATCCGCTGATCGTCACCGGCGAGGGCCGGCTGCTGGCCCTCGACGCCAAGGTGACCGTGGACGACAACGCCGTCGAGGTGGGCCGGCAGGCGGAGATCCAGGATATGCGCGACCTCAGCCAGGAGGAGGAGACGGAGGTCCGCGCCGCCGAGCACCACCTCAACTACATCACCCTCGACGGCAACATCGGCTGCATGGTCAACGGCGCCGGGCTGGCCATGGCCACCATGGACGTGATCAAGCTCCACGGCGGCGCCCCGGCCAACTTCCTCGATGTCGGCGGCGGCACCGACGCCGAGCGCGTGGCCGAGGCGTTCAAGATCATCCTCTCCAGCCCCGCAGTGGCCGGGATCCTGGTGAATATCTTCGGCGGTATCGTGCGTTGCGACATGATCGCCGAGGGCATCGTCTCCGCGGTGAGGGAGATTGGCGTCGAGGTCCCGGTGGTCGTCCGCCTGGAGGGGACGAACGTCGAGCAGGGCAAGCGCATCCTCGCCGACAGCGGCCTCGACGTCATCCCCGCCGACGACCTCGCCGACGCCGCCGCCCGGATCGTGGCGGCCGTCGGGCAGAGTGAGCCCGAAGGGAGCGAGAGCAGACCATGAGCATACTCGTCGACGAGCATACCCGGGTCCTGGTCCAGGGGGCCACCGGCAGGCAGGGGAGCTTCCACACCGAGCAGTCCATCGCCTACGGGACCCAGGTGGTCGGGGGGGTCACCCCGGGCCGCGGGGGCGAGCGCCACCTCGATCGGCCCCTGTTCGACACGGTCCGCGAGGCGGTAGCCGAGACTGGGGCCGACGCCTCGGTGATCTACGTCCCCGCGGCCTACGCGCCGGATGCCATCCTCGAGGCTGCCGACGCCGGGATCCGCGTCATCGCCTGCATCACCGAGGGGATCCCGGTCCTGGACATGCTGCACGTCAAGGAGGCCCTGCGCGGGCAGGCGGTCTACCTGATCGGGCCCAACTGCCCGGGCATCATCACCCCGGAGGCCTGCAAGATCGGCATCATGCCCGGGCATATCCACCGGCGCGGGCGCATCGGGATCGTCTCCCGGTCCGGGACGCTGACCTACGAGGCGGTCAAGCAGACCACCGACGCCGGCCTCGGCCAGTCCACGTGCGTCGGCATCGGCGGCGATCCCATCCAGGGCGTATCCTTCGTCGACTGCCTGGAGCACTTCGAGGCGGACCCGGAGACCGACGGTGTGGTCATGGTCGGCGAGATCGGCGGCAACGCCGAGGAGGAGGCCGCGGCCTACGTCCGTGCGCACATGAGCAAGCCCGTAGTGGCGTACATCGCCGGCGTGACTGCGCCCGCGGGCAAGCGCATGGGCCACGCCGGGGCCATCATCTCCGGCGGCCAGGGGACGGCGGAGGGCAAGTTCGCCGCGCTGGAGGAGGCCGGCGTCGCCACCGTCCGCTCGCCCACCGAGATCGGCGCCCGTATCCAGGCACTGGTCAGCGGCTGAGGAGGGGCCCGGTTTGCGCATCGCCATCGCCCAGCTGCCGTTCCCGGTCGGCGCCATCGACGCCAATACCCGGCGCATCATCGACACCATCCGCCGTGCCCGCGACGAGCTCGGCGCCGAGCTGGTGGTCTTCCCGGAGCTGGCGGTGACCGGCTACCCGCCGGATGACCTGCTGCTGCGCGGCGACTTCCTCGGGGCCGTGGAGCGCGCCCTGGCCGAGATCGCCGCCGCCTGCACGGGGATTACCGCCCTGGTGGGGGCGCCCCTGCGCCGCCACGGCGGGGTCCGCAACGCCGCCGTGGCCCTGGCCGACGGCGGCGAGGTGGCCGCGGCCTACAAGCGGTGCCTGCCGAGCTACAGCGTCTTCGACGATAACCGCCACTTCGTCGCCGGCAGCGAGCCGTGCCTGCTGGAGGTCGGCGGCCGGCGCCTCGGGGTGACCATCTGCGAGGATATCTGGGCCGCCGAGCCGGCCGCCGAGGCCGCGGCCGCCGGGGCGGAGCTGCTGGTCAGCGTCAACGCCTCCCCCTTCCACGCCGGTAAGCCCGCCGAGCGCGAGGCGGCCGCCGCTGCCCGGGTGGCGGAGACCGGCGTGCCGCTGCTCTACGCCAACCTCGTCGGCGGCCACGACGAGGTGGTCTACGACGGCGGCTCTTTCGGCGTGGCGGCCGACGGCGCCACGGCGGTCCGGGCGCCGGCGCTGACCGACGGCCTCTACGCGGTCGACTGGCAAGGCGGGACGCTCGACGGGCCGCGCGCCGAGTGCGCGGAGGGGCCGGGGCCGGTCTACCGGGCCGTGGTCCGGGCTACCGCCGACTACGTCCACGGCAACGGCTTCAGCGGCGTGGTGCTCGGCCTCTCCGGGGGCGTGGACTCGGCGCTGACCGCCGCGGTGGCCAGCGATGCCCTCGGCAGCGACCAGGTCCTGGCGGTGATGATGCCGACCCGCTACACGGCTGATCGCAGCCTGGCCGACGCCCGGGCGACAGCCGAGACCCTGGGCGTGGCCTACCGCACCATCCCGGTCGAGTCCCTCTTCGACGCCTATGAGCAGGCCCTGGCGCCGCTCTTCGGTGATCGCCAGGCCGATGCCACGGAGGAGAACATCCAGGCCCGTATCCGCGGCAACTGCCTGATGGCGCTGTCCAACAAGCTGGGCCTGATGCTGCTGGCGCCGGGCAACAAGAGCGAGCTGGCGGTGGGCTACGCGACGCTCTACGGGGACATGTGCGGCGGTTTCGCGCCGCTGAAGGATGTCTACAAGACCGATGTCTACCGCCTGGCCGAGTACCGCAACAGCCTGGGGCCGGCGGTGCCGGAAGCGGTCATGGAGCGCGAGCCGACCGCGGAGCTGCGCGCCGACCAGCGCGACCAGGACACCCTGCCGCCGTACCCCGTCCTCGACGCCGTGCTGCGCCAGTACCTGGAGGCGGAGGCCGCCGAGGCGGAGATCCATGCCGAGGGCCTGGAAGAGGCCGAGCTCAGCCGTGTCATCCGGCTGCTCTACCGCAACGAGTACAAGCGGCGCCAGGCGGCGCCCGGGGTGAAGGTTACCCGGCGCGCCTTCGGCCGGGACCGGCGCTACCCAATCACCTCCGACTGGTCCGGTTGTCAGGGCTGTAGCCGCTAGCCCAGGCTATCCCTATACAGTACGGTAAGGGATCCAACCCCCGAACGCTGACGCGCTAGCCCGCGCGGCCCGAAGGAGCTGCTCGCATGAAGAAGATCGAGGCGATTATCAAGCCCTTCAAGCTCGACGATGTCCGGGAGGCGCTCTCGGATATCGGCATCACCGGGATGACGGTCACCGAGGTCAAGGGCTTCGGGCGCCAGAAGGGCCACACCGAGCTCTACCGCGGTGCCGAGTACGTGGTGGACTTCCTGCCCAAGATGCGCTTGGAGGTGGTGGTGGCCGACGCCGACGTCGACCGCACGGTGGAGGCGATCACCGAGGCCGCCCAGACCGGCAAGATCGGGGATGGCAAGATCTTCGTCTCCAACGTGGAGCGGGTGGTCCGCCTCCGTACCGGCGAGGAGGACGAGAACGCGATCTGACCCCTGGCGCCCGCCTCAGGCGGCTCAGGGGGCGGGCGCCGAGGCTGCCTCGCCGAGGGGGAGGGCAGGCGGCTCGTGGAGCCGCTCCAGCTCCGCCTCCACCAGGTCCTCGAGCGACGTCAGGCCGAGCCCGCGATAGGCCTCGGCGAGCATGCGCATGGCCTCGGGGACGGCCGGCGTCCCCGGATAGCGGGTGGTGACGGTCTGGGCCCGCTTGGCGGCGGCGATGTAGGCCTCGCGCTCGAGGTAGAAGCGGCCCACGTAGAGCTCGTAGGCGGCCAGCTCGGTGCGGATCTCGTCCATCCGGGCCCGGGCGTCGTCGGCGTACTCGCTGTCCGGGTATTGCTCGACCAGCTCCCGGAACTCGCTGAAGGCGCGGCGGCTGGGCTCGGGATCGCGCAGGGTCTCGTCCACGCCGAGCATGGCTGCCATCCCCGAGGGCCCCTTGGCCTGGCGAGTGACGCCGCTCATGTAGAGCGTGTAGGCTACATGCTCGTTGCGCGGGTGCATGCGCTGGAAGCGCTCGGCCGCGGCGATCGCCGACTCGTACTGCCCCGCCCGGTAGTGGGCGTAGATGATCATCAGCTGCGACTGCACCGCGTAGGTGCCGAACGGGTAGCGCGCCACGAGCTGCTCGAATCGATCGATGGCCTGGGTGTAGCTGCCGTTGCTCAGGCTCTTACGGGCGTCCTCGTAGAGCGCCTCGACCGGGCGGTCATTGGCGGCCTCCTCGGGGCCCGTGCCGGCGCAGCCGGCCGCGACGGCGGTGATCAGGGCGATCGACACCCAGCGCAGGAAGCGGTGCATGATTCCGGGACTCCAAGGCCGATCCAGGCCTGACATTGTAGCGATCTTGGGGAGCGTACTATACGGATGGAACGGCTCCGTCACCAAGCAGCCGTGCCCGAGGCGCTCACCGGGCAGCGCCTGGATCGCGCCCTGGCGGCCCTCTTCCCCGACTACTCCCGCAGCCGCCTGCAGCAATGGATCAAGGCCGGCTGGGTGACCATCGAGGGCGCCGCGCGCCGCCCCCGGGATCCCGTGTACGCCGGTGAGCGGATCCGGCTGGACGCCGAGCCGGAGCCCGAGACGCCGCTCACCCCGGAGGCGATCCCGCTGACCGTGGTCTACGAGGATGCGGACCTGCTGGTCGTGGACAAGCCCGCCGGCCTGGTGGTCCACCCCGGCGCAGGCCATCCCTCGGGGACGCTGGTGAACGCGCTGCTGCACCACGACCCGAGCCTGGAGGCCCTGCCGCGGGCGGGCATCGTCCACCGCCTGGACAAGGACACCACCGGGCTGCTGGTGGTGGCACGGACCTACGCGGCCCACAACGACCTGGTAGCGCAGCTGCAGGCGCGCACCGTCGGCCGCGCCTACGAGGCGGTGGTGGTCGGCCGGCCCATCGCCGGCGGCCGGGTGGACGCCCCCGTCGGCCGCCACCCGGGCGACCGCAAGCGCATGGCGGTGGTCGCCAACGGCCGCCCGGCGGTGACCCACTACCGGGTGGCGGAGCGCTTCGCCGCGCACACCCGGCTCCACGTCCAGCTCGAGAGCGGGCGCACGCACCAGGTCCGCGTGCACATGGCGCATCAGGGCCTGCCCCTGGTCGGCGACCCCGTCTACGGCCGCCGCCCCGTCTACCCGCGAGGCGCCAGCGAGGCCCTGCGCCAGGCCCTCGACGGCTTCCGCCGGCAGGCGCTGCACGCCCGCCACCTGAGCCTGCGCCACCCCCGCAGCGGCGACCCCTTGAGCTGGGAGGCGCCGCCCCCGGCGGACTGGGAGCGGCTGCTGGAGGCGCTGCGTGCCGGCTGACCCCCGCTGGGTGGCCCCCGCCTGGGCTGCGCCGCCCGGGGTGCGCGCGCTGACCACCACCCGGCAGGGCGGCACCAGCGCGCCGCCGTTCGACACCCTCAATCTCGGGATGCGCACCGGCGATGCGCCCGGGGCGGTGGCCGCCAACCGCCGCCGCCTCAGCGATCGGGCCGCTCTGCCCGGGCCGCCGCTGTGGCTCCGCCAGGTCCACGGCACGGGCGTGGTCGCTGCCCACCGCGCCGGCGCGGACGCCGTGGCCGACGCGGCCTGGACGGATCGCCCCGGCGTGGTCTGCGCCGTGCTCACCGCCGACTGCCTGCCGGTGGTCCTGGCCGCGCGGGACGGACGCGCCGTGGGGGTGGCCCACGCCGGCTGGCGGGGGCTCGCCGCCGGCGTCCTGGAGGCCGCCGTGGCGGCGCTGCCGGTGCCGGCGCCGGAGGCGCTCGCCTGGCTCGGCCCCGCTATCGGCCCGGCGGCCTTCGAGGTCGGTCCGGAGGTTGCGGCCGCCCTCATAGAGGCCGATCCGGGGGCGCACGCCTCTTTGACCCCGGGGCGCGGCGATCGCTGCCACGCGGACCTCAGCGCCCTGGCCGCCCGGCGGCTGTACGCCGCCGGCGTCGCGGCGGTCCACGGCGGCGGGTGGTGCACGTACACCGAGCAGGCCCGCTTCTTCTCCCACCGCCGGGATGGGGATACGGGCCGGATGGCGACCCTGGTCTATCGAGGGGAGCCGTCCGTGCCGGGCTCGTAAGCCCCGGGCCCGGCCGCGCGGGGCATGCCCGCCGGCCGCCGGGCCGTAGGCGAGGCCCGGCGCCGGAGCTGGGGTGGCCTCGCTGGTCCGGGATCTGGATTGAAAAGGCCGCTGTCGTCCCCCAACTTGAACTGTAGAGGCACACGAAGGCGCGAAGGCGCCTTGGACGACCAGACATTCGGCCTAGCCCAGGTCGAGGGAGTGACAGACATGCGGATGGATAAGCTGACCACCAAGTTCCAGACGGCGATCGCGGATGCCCAGAGCATCGCGGTGGGGCGCGACCACCAGTTCATCGAGCCCGTGCACCTGATGCGGGCCATGCTCGACCAGGAGGGCGGCGGGGTCCGCTCCCTCCTGCAGCAGGCGGGCGTGAACATCAACAAGCTGCGCTCGCAGCTCGACGAGGCCCTGGACCAGATGCCCCAGGTCTCCGGGGCGGGCGGTGACGTGCACCTGTCCAACGAGCTCGGCCGCCTGCTCAACCTGACGGACAAGCTCGCGCAGAAGCGCAAGGACCAGTACCTGTCCAGCGAGCTC
>Ga0207714_1000748_pt1 | contig 21929 bp, 25 predicted proteins | sample PonA232FremontCA_2_FD_187270 | JGI IMG/M metagenome (GOLD analysis project Ga0207714, IMG submission 187270) | Marine sediment microbial community from Fremont, CA, USA - Pond A23 Sediment 2 (SPAdes) | ecosystem: Environmental > Aquatic > Marine > Unclassified | place: USA: Fremont, California...
CAACCCTCCGGAAACGATCGAACACGCCGCCCAGGCGCTCAAGCGCGGCGCGGCGAGCCTGGGCCTCACCGCCCTTTCCGAACGCTGCCGCCGGATCGAGGCGTGTTGCCGCGCGGGTGAACCGGCCGGGGCCGCCGACCTGCAAGGCGACCTGGACGAGCTGGTGGCGCAAAGCCAGCACGCGGTGGAAACCTATCTCGACGAAGCCGGGGCACAAAGCAGCGCCTGACCCACCGGCGCGGTTCGCGCAAAATCCAACCCATCGAATACTGATTGTATCGCGGTCAACAATTGACGGATATTTGTCGTGGACTAGGCAAAATCGTTAAAAACGCGTTAACCCAACTGCGTTAACCTCGTTTCCAACATGGGAAACCGAGGGAGTGGACTCATGCACTGGCAAAGCCTGTTGGCGCGCACCCGGCCGGTGGCCGATCTGCGCCGCCTGCTGCGCGACAACCGCGGCAATGTGACCATGATTACCGCTTTTGCGATCCTGCCCATGATGGCGGGCGCGGGGCTCGCGACGGACGCGAGTCGGGCGTACATGGTGGAGAATCGCCTGTCCAAGGCGCTCGACGCCGCCGCGCTGTCGGCGGGACGCGTGCTCTTCGCCGGTTCCGGACAGGCCGAGGCAGAGGGCTTTTTCGACGCCAATTACCCGGACAACTACCTGGATTCCACAGTTACCGATTTCACCTACAGCGTCGGTCCGGATCAGCGCTTCATCACGGTGACGGCCGAGGCCCAGGTCTCGACCATGTTCATGCAGGTTCTGGGCGAGCAGACCATCACCGTCTCAAGCCGTTCGGTGGTCGAGCGCCAGAACCGTGGCGCGGAGATCGCGCTGGTCATGGACAACACGGGCTCGATGCGCGGCGGCAGCAAGATGGACGCCATGAAGGCCGCCGGCCAGGACCTGGTGGACATCATGTTCGGCGACGCCAGCGAACTCGACCACCTCTACGTCAGCGTTGTGCCCTACACGGCGACGGTGAACGTCGGCGACCACAACTGGGATTGGCTCAAGGCGGGCGACAAGTACCACGACAGTCCCAGCCCTTTCGACCCGACCTCGTGGAAGGGCTGCGTCGAGGCGCGTACCACCGACGACCGGGACGAGACCGACGACCCGCCCAGCGTGGCCCGTTTCAACTCCTTCCTCTACGAAGCCAATTCGATCGACAACGACTGGCCTGAGATCAAGGAGGAAAACTATCACCAGAACAGCGGCACCGGCCCGAACCTCGGCTGCGGGCCCGCCATCACGCCGCTGAGCAATCAGAAATCGACGATCTCCGATGCCGTGGCGGAAATGCAGCCGTGGCACCGCGGCGGCACCACCAGCAACCTTGGCCTGGTCTGGGGCTGGCGCACCCTCTCGCCGCGCTGGCAGGGCGTGTGGGAGCAGGAGACCCCTGCCGGCTTTCCCCTGGCCTACGACGAGGATCTCATGGACAAGGTCGCCATCGTGCTCACCGACGGCGTCAACCAGTTCTACGAGTGGAAGGACAGCGCGCCCGGAGGCTCGGACTACACGGCGTACGGACGGCTGCTCGACTACATGCCCAGCGCCAGCGATGAGGACGACGTGGTTCCCACGCTGAACGACAAGTTCGCCAAGACCTGCCAGGCGATGAAGGACGAGGGCATCATCCTCTATACCATCACCTTCGGCGGCAGCGCGTCCGGCAGCGCGCTCCAGGATCTGTACCGCAACTGCGCGAGCAATCCGACAAATTACTACCACGCCCCGGACAACGACACGCTGCGTGCGGCGTTCCGCAGCATCGGCGACAAGCTCAGCAACCTGCGGATCGTGGAATGATGTTGGGACGGCTTCTCTCCAATCGCGCGGGCACCAGCACGCTGGAGTTCGGGATCCTGGCGGTTCCCTTCACCGTGCTCCTGGTTGGCTTTTTCGAGATGGCCACGGTGGCGTTCCTCAGCGCCGCCCTGGAAGGCGCGGCGCTGCAAGCGAGCCGCTTCGGCACCACGGGCAGCAGTCCCGACGGGGCCACCCGCACCGAACAGGTCCGCGACGTCATCCAGGACCGCACCCTCGGGCTTCTCGACGCCGAGGAGCTGAAGATCGAGACCCTGGTTTACGACGAGTTCTCGGACATCGGCGAGCCCGAGCCCTATACGGACGAAAACGGCAACGGCCACTACGACAAGGGCGAGGCCTACACCGACGTCAACGGCAACGGGCAATGGGACAGCGACATGGGCGCCGCCGGCCTGGGCGGGCCGGATGCGATCGTGGTCTACCACGTGACCTATGCGTGGCCGCCCATGACGCCCCTGATGCGGCCGATGCTGGGCGTCATCGAGCTGTCCAGCACCGTGCCCGTGCGCAACGAACCGTTTTGAAGGAGGCCGGCATGCGCGGATTGTTCCGGCAGCTTCGCCGGGACCGGCGCGGCGTCGTCTCGATCGAGTTCGCGCTGGTCCTGCCGGTTCTGGTGGTGGCGTTCCTGGGCGTGACCGAGATCGGGCGCTACCTCTTGCTCGAAATGAAGATCCAGACTTCGGCGGCCAAGATCGGGGATCTGATGACGCGCGACCGCGATCCCTCGACGGCTTCGCTCACCGACGCGTTCAATGCCGTGCCCACCATGCTCCATCCGTTTCCGGCGGGCGGCAATTCGCGCACGATCGTCTCGGCCGTGATCAAGGAAGCCGCCGACAAACCGCCCGAGGTGGCCTGGCAGCTCGACGGTGGCGGCAGCCTCGCCGCGGCGAGCAAGGTGGGCACTACGGGCGGCGACGCGGACGTGCCCGCGGACCTGGTCACCGTAGGCGGCACCGCCGTCATCGTCGCCGAGATGGTGTACGACTACGACCCCTGGCTGCTGGGCATCATCGGCGACCGTCGCCTGCGCCACCGGGCGTACTTCCGCCCGCGCCTGTCGGGCATGCGCAACCTGAAGTGAGGCGCGGCGCGGCCTTGCCGCCCCTGCCCGCTCCCGGCATCGCGCCCCGCGCGGGCTATGCCGTTTCGGCTTGGAAAATGCGTTCCCGCGCGTGTCTGTACCGGCCGGGTTGACTGCGGAGCCACGCGAAGGCGTCACCCCAGTGTGCCTCCCGCCACGGCGCCGTCCTTATGCAAATGTCGGGACTCAATACCCTCTGACACCAACAGCCTATCCGAAATCGGTAGCAAAAAGGTTGCCATCATCGAGTATGATACCACTTTCTAAATAGTTGGTAACCGTTTTAGGCGAGACTCCACGGCGCCCCTCGGATTTGCGGGCCGCCGGAGACGCGAAGATCATGACAGGCACACGTCCCATACGCTTCATCGGCGCCGCTGCCGCACTCGGCGCGGCCGCCTGGGTCTGGTCGCCCCACGTCACGGGGCACGTAACCCGCACGGCCGTGGTCAACGCCCCGATGACCACCCTGACCAGCCCGTTCGACGGCCGGGTTCTGCGCGCCTCCCCGGCGGCGGGCGACGCCGTCTCCCCGGATGCCCCGGTGCTGCGCATCGTGCGCCGCGGGCGCGAGCGCGCGCTGGCCGCCGAACTTGCGGCCGAACGCGATACGCTCGGACGCCAGGCCAAGGTTCTTCAGCGTCGGCTCGAAACCCTCGATTCCCGGATTTCCGAGCTTGCGCAGCATACGCGCGAGCACACGGCCGCGAGCACGGCACGGCTTCGCGCCGAACGCCGCGCCGCCCGGGCGGCCGCCGAGCGGGCCGACGCGAAGCTCCGGCACGCGCAAAGCGACCGTCAACGCGTGGCGAAGCTCGCGGACAATGGGTATCGCTCGGGCGCCCAACGCGACGCGGCGCGCGCGGCGGTCGCCACGGCCAGGGCCGAGCGCGCCGAGGCCGAAGCGCGCGCCGAAGCGGCCCAGACGGCGCTGGAGGCCGTGCGGACGGGGACCTTCGTCGGGCGCGGCTTCGAGGACGTACCCTATTCCCGACGCCGCCTGGACCAACTACGCGTGCGCCGGCACGAACTCGGTACCGAGATCGACCGGCTCGCGGCCGAACGTCGTGCACTGGCGCAGCGGGTGACGCGCGTTCGCGCCCGCGTCGAAACCGCGCGAAGCTTCGCTCCTTTCGGCACCGGCGTGGTCTGGCGAGACTCCCCCGCCGCCGGCAGCCCGGTCGCCGAGGGCGAACCGGTGGCGCGCCTGATCGCGTGCAGCCAGCGCTTCATCGAAGCCCATGTCGATCCCGACGTTGCCGGGTCCGTGGCCGTCGGCGATCAGGCGCAGTTCCGGCTCGCCGGCACGAACCGCTGGTACAGCGGCGAGATCCGCGCCATCCGGGGCGCCGGGAGCCGCCATGCCCGGGACCGGCTCGCCGCCCAGGCACCGGAGCCCGACCCCGACGCCGCGCGGGTGATCGTGGCGCCGCCCGTTTCCGGCTTCGCCATGCAGGGCGCGCCGTTCTGCCACGTCGGGCGCATGGCGGAGGTCCGGCTGGACCGCCGGAATCCGCTGCAGAGCGTGCGCACGGCCGCGCTCCGGGCGGCCGAGGACGCGGCCGCCGTCTTCGATCGCGGCGCGGACGAACCCGCGGCCGGCGCCACCGTGAACATCCCCGAACAAACGGCCGACGTCACGGGGGATTCTGCGCCATGACGCTCGCCGACTGGGCGCCGTTTCTTTTCGTGCTGGGCCTCCACCTTGGGATCGCGCCGATGCTGCCGCGCCGCGCGAACACCGTGCGCGCGCTCGTGGTGGGCTTCGGGATCGCCGTGGTGGCGCGCTATCTGTGGTGGCGCTTCCCGGAAACCGTGCTGCCGGCCGACCCGACGACGGTGCAGGGCGTGTGGATCTGGGCCTTGTTCTTGATCGAAGCTCTGGCGCTTTTCGACGCCGTTGTGCTCTGGGTGACACTCGTCCGGCGGCGCGACCGGCGCGCCGAGGCGGACGCCCACGAGGCCCGCCTGCGCGCCCGGACGCCGGAGGAGCTGCCGGCGGTGGACGTGCTCATCCCGACCTACGACGAGGGGCGCGAGGTCCTGGAGCGCACCATCGTGGGCGCGACATGGCTGGCCTGGCCCAGGCACCGGCTGAACATCCACGTGCTCGACGATTCCGACCGGCCGTGGCTGCGCGAGCTCTGCGCGGCCAAGGGGGTGACCTATCTGCGCCGCGACGGGAATGCGCACGCCAAGGCCGGCAACATCAATGCCGCCCTGGCACGCACCCACGCGCCCTATGTGGCGATCTTCGACGCAGACTTCGTGCCGCGGCGCGACTTCCTGATGCGCATGATGGGCTTCTTCGCGGACCCCCGGGTCGGCATCGTCCAGGCGCCGCACGAATTCTTCAACAATGACCCGATGCAGTCGAACCTCGCGCTGCGCCACGTCCTGCCCGACGACCAGCGATTGTTCTTCGACGAAATCATGCCCGCCCGCGACGGCTGGGACTGCGCCTTCTGCTGCGGTTCAAACTCGATTACGCGCCGCGCTGCGCTGGACACCATTGGCGGACAGGTGCCCACCGGCTCGATCACCGAGGATATGCTTCTCACGCTGGCGCTTCTGCGCAAGGGCTGGATCACGCGGTTCCTGGGCGAACGCCTGGCGATCGGGCTTGCCCCGGAGTCCCTTGCCGCGCTGTTCGTCCAGCGCAGCCGCTGGGCGCGCGGGGCGATGCAGATCCTGCACCTCCGGGACGGGCCGCTCGGTCCCGGCCTGCCGTTCATCAAGCGGGTGCTGTTCCTGCCCCTGCACTGGATCACCCAGGCGCTGGTCCAGACGACCGCGCTGATCGTGCCGGTGGTCTACCTCTGGCTCGGCCTGGACCCGCTCCACGACGCGGAAGCCGAGGCCATCGTGCGCTACCAGCTTCCCATGATCGCGGTCATGATGAGCACCCTGCGCTTTTTCGCCACCGGCGCCTTCTTTCCGCTCGCCCAGACGGCGATCGGCGCCATGCAGGCGTTTCGCCTACTGCCGGGTGTGTTCGCCACGCTGATCTCGCCGTGGAACCTGCCCTTCTCCGTCACACCCAAGGGCCAGGCCGCGCGCGCCGGCGGCAGGCACGCGCCAACGTTCTGGACCGCGGCGATTTTGCTCGCGCTCACCGTCTGCGGACTTGCGGTAAACGCGCACCCGGCGACGCGCATCGTCGACGAATCGACGCTGATTCCGGTGGTCGCCTTCTGGGCGTCGTTCAACGCCGTGATCCTGCTGATCGTCATCGCGTGCGCCGTGGCGGCGCCGGCGCGGCGGACGGAGGAGCGCTTCGATCTCGACGAGCCAGCCGAGCTGCGCCGCCCCGAGACGGAGGCCAGCGCGGCCGTACACCTGGGCGATGCCTCGCTGAACGGGGCGCGCATCCTGCCGGACCCGGCAGCACCGGCGCTCGCGCCCGGCGACGCGGTCCACCTGGGCATCCGCGGCGTGGGGCACGTTCCGGGTGTGGTGGCGCGCGTCGGCGGTGACGGGATCGGCATCCGTTTCGAACTCCCGGCGGACGACCCGCGGCGCGACTCCCTGATCCGCCGGCTGTTCACGGAAGGCCTGGACAACGCCACGCGGACCGAAAACGCCGCCGCGGTCGCGCGCGGCCTGATCGGCCGCATCTTCGCCCCGGATCCGGTCTGACCCCCCGCGCCGGCGGTTGGATCCGGCGTGGCATGAAGGTGACGCGCGAAGCCGCCAACACCCGCGCCACCTGCGACGAAGCGGCCACGCGCCAACACCAAGCTGACGCTGGCGATTTCGATTTTCAGGAATGAACCGCGCGACGAGCTATGTTGGTGGAGCCGAGGGGGCTCGAACCCCTGACCTCCAGAGTGCGATTCTGGCGCTCTCCCAACTGAGCTACGGCCCCACGCGAGGAATACCGGACGCGGTTGGGAAGGCTACGGCGTCCAGCGTGTCGTGGCGAACGGAGCGTTGCCCCGTCTGCGGTCGTGGATATTGGGAATCACCCTCCCACCTGTCAAGCGCTTTGCAGCGTATCACCTTCCGGCCGCACCGCGCGGGGCAGCCCCGGCGCGCGCCGGGGCGATGCACACGCCTTGTCTCGCACCCCACCCGCGGCTAGGTTGCACGCGCCGCGGCCGCGGGCCGCGCCGGCACATCGGCACGCGCGGGCGCGCCGCGCGACAGGCGCGCCCGCCGAGCACCCGGGGGACCTCATGGACGTCGTGCTCATTCCCATCATCCGCGTCGTCAACATGGCGCTGCAATTGTATCTTTTCGCCATTATCGCCTCGGCCATCATGAGTTGGCTGATCGCGTTCGACGTCATCAACACGACCAACCGGCTGGTCTATACGATCGTCGATTTCCTGTGGCGAATCACCGAACCGGCTTTGCGCCCCATCCGCCAATTCCTGCCCAACCTCGGCGGGATCGATATTTCGCCGATCATCCTCATCCTGGGTATCATCCTGGTGCAGGATTTCCTGATGCGCCTGGGCCGAAGCGTCGCGCAGGCCGGCGCCGTGGGCGCGGGCATGTAAGCCATGCCCCCCTGGCAGCCGGTGTCCGACGGCGTGCGCCTGCGCGTGCGCCTGCAGCCCGGCGCCAAGGCGGCGCGAATCGACGGCCCGGTCTCCCTCGGTGACGGGACGCAGGCACTGAAGATACGCGTCAACGCGCCGGCGACCGAAGGCAAGGCAAACGCTGCCCTGATCCACCTTCTCGCCAAGCGCTGGAAACGGCCCAAGTCCGCCGTCACGATCACCGCCGGCGCGAACGCGCGGGAAAAGACGCTGCATATCGCGGGCGATCCGGCCGACCTCGCCGAACGCCTGCGCAGCGACATCGGCGAATCCAACAAAAAGGGAGGCGAATCATGAGCGGGTCCGAAGCAACCCTGATCGACGGCAAGGCGAGCGCCGCCGAGCTGCGCGAGGGCGTGGGCCGGCAGGTCGCCGACCTCAAGGCCGAACACGGCCTCATCCCCGGTCTCGCCGTGGTGATGGTCGGCGAAAACGAGGCCAGCCAAGTCTATGTGCGCAGCAAGGTGAAAAAGACCACCGAGCTGGGCATGGAATCGTTTCAGCACATGCTCCCCGCCGAGACGCCGGAACAGGAACTCGTGGATCTGGTGGAACGGCTCAACGGCGATTCGCGCGTCCACGGCATCCTCGTCCAGCTCCCCCTGCCCGAGCACATGGACCCCGAGCGGGTCATCAACACCATCGACCCGGCCAAGGACGTGGACGGCTTCCATGTCGTCAACGCGGGCCGGCTCGCCACCGGCCAGCGCGCCCGTGCGATGGTCCCGTGCACGCCGCTGGGCTGCCTGATGCTGGTCAAGAGCCACCTCGGTGCGGACCTGAGCGGCCAGCACGCCGTCATCCTTGGGCGCTCCAACATCGTGGGCAAGCCACTGGCCCAGCTCCTGCTCTCGGAGAACTGCACGGTCACCATCGCGCATTCGCGCACGCGCGACCTCCCCGCCATGGCGCGCCAGGCCGATATCCTGATCGCCGCCGTGGGCCGCATGCACATGGTCCAGGCAGACTGGGTGAAACCCGGAGCAACCGTCATCGACGTGGGCATCAACCGGCTGCCGCCGGAAAACCCGGGCGAGCGCGGCAAGCTCGTGGGCGACGTCGACTTCGAGGCCGTGCGCGGGGTGGCCGGCGGCCTCACGCCCGTGCCGGGCGGCGTCGGCCCGATGACCATCGCTTGCCTGCTCGCCAACACGGTCACGGCCGCCTGCCGGCAGGCGGGCATCCCCGAACCGGCGCGCTGAAAGGCATCGCCGGCGCAGCATTGGCCCGGCCCCGTCAGACAACACGCCCCCCGGGTGCGCGGGCGCTTGGCGTGTCCGTGCCGGCCCGGATCGGGCTCTCTGGCCGCCGCGATCTTTCGAAAACGTCAAAGGCGGGGGTTGTCACGCGCGCTACGGACACCATATAACATCTGTGTTCCCCCAACGTTCCGAGGTGCGGCGCGGCGTTCCGGTATCTCCGGGGGCCGTGTCGACGGTTTTCGACGGATCTTTCGCGTCGGACGCCACGATCAACGACGGAAAAGGCGGGACCACAGGCGCAATGAACCGGATGAACGCCATGAGCGAACGCAACGAAATGCAAAGCGAGATCACCTTGGACAGCCTCGGCGACCTGCTGGCGAAATCGCGGCAGGTCCCCATGCTGGACAAGGAGGAGGAACACGAGCTGGCGCTGCGCTGGCGTGATCACGGCGACCGTCAGGCCGCGCGCCGTCTCGTGGAGAGCCACCTCCGTCTCGCGGTCAAGATCGCGCGTGGCTTCACGGGCTATGGTCTGCCGCTCGACGATCTGGTGTCCGAGGCCCTGGTGGGTCTCGTGCAGGCCGTGCGCAAGTTCGACCCGGACCGCGACGTGCGCTTCTCGACCTACGCGCTGTGGTGGATCCGTGCGGCCGTGCAGGAATATGTCCTCAAGCACTGGAGCCAGGTCAAACTGGGCACGACTGCCTCGCAGAAGAAGCTGTTCTTCAACCTGAACAAGCTGAAGAACCAGCTCGGCAAGAACGCCGGCGAGGACCTGCTCCCCGAGGACGTGCGCAACATCGCCAGCTCGCTCGACGTCTCCGAGAACGACGTGACCACCATGCACGAGCGCTTGGGCGCGCGCGATCTGTCGCTGCAGACGCCGGTCACGGAGGACGGCGACGTCGACTGGCAGGACCAGCTCAAGGACACCGGCGAGAGCCCGGAGATCGTCGTCGCGGACCGCGAGGAGTACGACCGCCGGTACGACCTGCTCACGCAGGCCATGGCGGAGCAGCTCACCGACCGGCAGCGGGCCATTCTCGAGGCGCGCCGGCTGAGCGACGAGCCGCGCACGCTGGAAGAGCTGGCCGACGTCTACGGTATCAGCCGTGAACGCGTGCGCCAGATCGAGAATCAGGCGTTCAACAAGGTGCAGCGGGCCATGCTGGGCAAGGTCAACGACCCGCGCGGGATGGCCGCAAATACCCAGCGGCCGGCCAACCGCATGGCCGCGTGACGCCATCCACCCGACGCGGTGCGTCGCCACGGCCCGGATCCCCGCGGGGGTTCCGGGCCGCTTTGTTATGAACATTTACGCGTTGTTAAACAGGGGCCGGACAGGCTTACCGCGAACACGTTAAGCGGGGAGCACTGGGCATGTCGGTCTACCGGCCGGAAGAACGCCGCCTCGTCCTCCGGCTCATGGCATATTGGGACGACCTGCGCGACACGCGCGACTTTCCTAGCTTCGCCGAACTCGACCCGGCCACTATCGGCGACGATTGGGCGCACTGTTTCACGCTTGCCGTGGCGCAACCGGTCAGCAGCTCGGCCTTCCATCACCTGGGCGAGATCTACCGTCCCGGGCTGCCCGACGCCGGCGTGAAAACGCTCGCCGATTGCCCGAAGGACACCCTGCTCCACGCCGCCACACACTACATTGACCGCGTCCTCCAGAAGAAAGTCCCGGTCTCGATGGGCGGCCAGGCTCACCTCGGGGCAGATGCTGTGCTTTACCGCAGCATCCTCTTGCCGTTATCCAATGATGGATATACGATTGACTGTGTTCTGGGGGGTGCAAACTTCCGCGTGGTTGCGACCGACGCAGAGGCCACAGCGTCCACAATCGAGTAAGTGAATGAACGGCTCGTCCTACGAAATACAAGTCTACCGCAACGGCAGTTGGACGATCCAAGCCTTTTTTGACGACAAAGAGCTTGCGCTGCTCGAAGCGCGCCGGATGTCCGAGACCAACCGCTATCCGGCCGTTCGCGTGATCGAAGAAACCGTCGACGCGAACATGGACGACGTGCGCCAGCGTGTCGTCTACCGCTGGAGCGAGGTCGACAAGCACAACGAGCAGATCCGCAAGGAGCAGCAGGAACTCCAGGAGCAGGTCCTGGAAGCCCGGCGCCGGCGCCAGCAGGAGCGGCAGCAGAAAAAACCGCGCCAATACCCGGCTTGGCTCCACCCGAACAGCTATTTCATGCTCGCGCTCAAGGGTATCGGGATTGCGCTGCTCGGCGGCGCCCTGATCTACGGCCTGAACGTTCTGGGGCCCTGATCGCACGGCCGAGCGCGTCAGGCACCGCCACCGCTCGAAAAAACCTGCCTGCCGGTGCGCGCGCCCAGGGCGCGGCCGGTGCCGTCGCAAGCGCCCGACATAAACCGGCCGGGCCCCGGCCCGCAGGCCGCGACCCGGCCAGCCGCGCCTGAAAAAGTGCTTCTTATTTCGGGGCGTATTTCGCCAGGATCCGCTGCAGGGTGCGCCGGTGCATGCGCAGGCGGCGCGCCGTCTCCGAGACGTTGCGGTCGCACTGCTCGTAGACACGCTGGATGTGCTCCCAGCGAACGCGGTCCGCGCTCATGGGATAGTCCGGCGGATCGGGCATCTCGCCGTCGACATTGCGCAGCGCGTTGGTGATCTGATCGGCGTCGGCGGGCTTGGAGAGATAGTCCACCGCGCCCGCCTTCACGGCTGCAACGGCGGTGGCGATGTTGCCGTAACCGGTAAGCACGATGATCCGGCAATCGGGCACATGGTGCTGGATGGACTGCACCACGTCGAGGCCGTTGCCGTCCTCGAGCCGCAGATCGACCACCGCGTGTTCGGGATAGAGGGACTGCGCCGTGGCCACGCCCTCCTCGACGCTCGCCGCCGTGGTCACGTCGAAGCCGCGCCGTTCCATGGCGCGCGCGAGACGTTTGAGAAAGCGCTCGTCGTCGTCGACGATGAGCAACCGGCCCAGCGTCTCGGCATCGCTGTCCTTGGCGGCCTCGGCCTGCGCCGCCTCGCTCGCGTTCTCGCTCATGCCGCTAACTCCTTTTTATCGCCATACTCGGGTGCCGCACACTCGAGCGAGCCCCGTTGCCAGGTCACGGCCACCTCGGCGCCGCCGGCCGGGCGGTTGCGGAAGGCCACCCCCGCCCCGGTTCGGGCGAGCAGGGTGCGCGCAATGAACACGCCCAGGCCCATGTGCCCGCCCTCGTCGCGGCCGGCCTGCTCGCGATCCCTGGACGAAATATAGGGTTCACCCAGGAACGGGAGAATATCCGCTGAAAAACCGGGACCGTCGTCCTGGATGAGGATGGCCACGCGGGTGGCCGACCAGGTGCACTTGACCGTGATGTGTTCACGGGCAAAGCGCGTGGCGTTCTGTACCAGGGTTCCCACGCCGTGCAGGATTTCGGGCTGGCGCGGGACCGTGGGCTCCACGCTTCCGTCTTCGGGCGCGCGTTCCGTGGTGACCGTGACGTCCTTGGCATCCTGGGCGAACGGCGAGGCCGCGGCTTCCGCCAGCGCGGACAGCGGCAGGCAGTTGTAGGGCCCGGTGTTCTCGCCGCTTTCCGGCTTGCGCGCGAGCTGCGCCAGAATGTCCTTGCAGCGCGCACTCTCCTGGAGAAGCAGATCCGCGTCGTCGCGCAGCGGGCTGTCCGCCGGCAGTTCAGCGTGCAGCTCACGCGCCACGACGGCAATCGTGCCCAGGGGCGAGCCCAGTTCGTGGGCCGCCGCGGCGGCCAAGCCGCCCAGCGCGGAAAGGCGCTGTTCGCGCGCCAGCGCCATCTGCGTCGCCGCCAGGGCGTCGGACATGCGCTGCTCCTCCGCGGCGATGGCGAAGACGTAACCCGCCATGAACAGCACCGAGAGCACCAGCGCGCTCCAGATGCCGAACATATAGACCGCGGGCAGGTCGAGCCCGCCGGGCCACGGCAGCGGCACGTGCCAGACCGCAAGCACCGACGCCGCCGCCACCGCGAGCAGGGAGATCGCCACGGTGCTCGCGCGCGAGAGCACACTCGCGGAGACCGTTACCGGCGCGAGGATGAGCAGCGAGAACGGGTTGGCGAGGCCCCCCGTCACCCCTAGAAGCAGTGCGAGCTGGACCAGGTCGTAGGCGACATAGGCGGCCGCCGCCCGGTCGCCCAGCCAGGTGTTGCCGGCGCGCGTGATGCTGGCGTGCAGGTTCACGCCGGCCGACGCGGCAACCAGCAACAGCGCCGGCAGGATGGGCAGGTCGTAGCCGAGCCCGGCGTAGACGACCCCCAAAGCCGCCGCCTGTCCGGCGACGGCGACCCAGCGCATGGTTACGAGCGTGCGCAGCCGCACGCGGCCACCTCCGGGCGTCGCCTCGGCACGTGGAACGATCGCTTTCAGCGCCCGATTGAGCGGCGCGTCAACACTGGAGATTGCCATCGCCTGCACATTCTGTCCTTGCGACAACCGGAAGCAAGCTGGCTGCGTCCGCGCGTCGCGATGCGGTTTGCACATGCGAATGCATGAGGCCCCTGCGCCCCCTGGTCAAGTCGCATGTCCCGCGCCACCTAGCAGGTGTGAGCGATCCGATCATCCGCGTGCGCAACCTGGGCAAGCAGTTCGACGGCTTCACGGCCGTGCACGACGTCACCTTCGACGTGGCGGCGGGCGGCACGACCGCGCTGCTGGGCGCCAACGGCGCGGGCAAGACCACGACGCTGGCGATGCTGCTGGGCGTGCTGCTCCCCTCCTCCGGCAGCGTTACCATCCTGGGACATGACATGCGCCGCGCGCGCCACAAGGCCATGCCCGCGGTGAATTTCTCCTCCCCCTACGTGGACCTGCCCCGGCGCCTCACGGTGGCCCAGACGCTGCGCTTCTTCGCCAAGCTCTTCGGCGTCCGCGACGCAAGGACGCGCGCCCGGGAGATCGCGGCCGAACTCGAGCTTACGGCGCAGATGCACCAGCGTGTGGGCCAGCTCTCCGCCGGACAGAAAACCCGCGTGTCGCTCGCCAAGGCGCTGATCAACGCCCCGCGGGTGCTCGTCCTGGACGAGCCAACGGCTTCGCTCGACCCCGATACGGGCGACTGGATGCGCAGCTACCTCGCCGCCTACCAGCGCGCCAGCGGCTGCGCCATTCTGCTCGCGTCGCACAACATGGCCGAGGTGGAGCGGCTCTGCGACCACGTGCTGATGATGCGCCGGGGCGGGATCGTGGACCGGGGCGCACCGAGCACGCTGATCGCGCGCTATGGCCGCGCCAACCTGGAGGAGGTTTTCCTGGACATCGCGCGCGAGCGCCGGGCGGGTGCGGAGGTTGCGGCGCAATGACGGAGCTGGCGAATCCCGACGTGGCGGCCGACCAGGGCGGCACCTGGACGCGCGTGGGCGCGGTGGTGCTGCGTCACATCTATCTGATGCGCACCTCGTGGCCGCGCGTGTTCGAGCTGATGTACTGGCCCACGATCCAGATGATCCTGTGGGGCTTCATCACCCAGTTCTTCCTGCAGCACAGCAGCTACGTCGCGCAGGCGGCCGGCGTGCTGATCGCGGCGGTGCTGCTCTGGGACGTGCTGTTCCGCGGCCAACTCGGGTTCAGCCTGTCCTTCCTGGAAGAGGTGTGGTCGCGCAACCTGGGCAACCTCGCGGTGAGCCCCCTCACGCCGCGCGAGTTCCTGCTCTCGCTGACCGTGATGAGCCTGCTGCGAACCCTGATCGGGGTGCTGCCCGCAGCCCTGCTCGCCATCGTGTTCTACGAGTTCTCCATCTTCTCGCTGGGCCCACCGCTGGTGGCGTTCTTCGCCCTGCTGCTGGTGTTCGGCTGGGCGATCGGGATGATGGTCTCGGCCCTGGTGCTGCGCGTTGGGCAAGGTGCGGAGAGCGTGGCGTGGCTGGCGATTTTCCTGATCGCGCCGGTAAGCGCGATCTACTACCCGGTCAGCGTCCTGCCGCCGTGGCTGCAGCCGGTGTCCTGGGCGCTGCCCACCGCGCCGGTGTTCGAGGGCATGCGCGCCGTCCTGATCGACGGGACCCTGCGCTACGACCTGCTGGCGCACGCGCTCGCCGTGGACCTCGCCTACCTTGGGCTGGGCGCCTCGCTGTTCCTGTACAGCTTCCACGTCGCGCGCAAACGCGGCCTGCTTCTCCAGGTCGGGGAATAGCACCGCCGGCCGCCGTGCCTCCCTCCCCCGAAGGTGGCGCCTCCCCGATTGCCGGCTTTGCCGGACGCTGGCGCTACACTAGACTTTCGTATTGGTTCGGGAATGGCGCCCGTTGGCATGCGACGGTCGGGACACGGAAACCATGGCATCGCAGCACCCACTCGGGCGCCTCGTGGTCGGTTTGGCTCTCGTTCTGGCGGCCACGCTCGCCACCACGGCCTCCGGAACGGGCCCGGCCGCGGCGGCCTCGGCCGAACGGATGGCGCCGCCGGGCGCCGAAGCACCGCCGGTCCAGCCGCCGTCCCTGCTCAAGGCCGACACGGCCCGGCTGCGCGCCCTCGAAACGCGGCTTGCGCGCCTGAAGGCCGACATCGACGACATTGCGCGCAAGGTCGGCTACAGTGTGCTCTTCGGCAACGCCCCGCCCGCCCCGCGCTCGGCCATCGTCGAGATGATCGCCCGCGAGAGCCGGACCCTCTTCGACGACGCTCGCGGGCTCGCCCGTTCGGTGTCGCGGCTCACAACCCCCGAAGCGCGCCGGATCGCCGCTGACGCCGAGAACATCGCCCTGGAGGCTCGCCGCCTCGGCCGGTTCGCACTGGGTGAAGAAGCCGAGCGGAGCCTCGACATTCCGCCACCGACTGCGGGCATGACGGAGACCACAACCGAAGAGCCCGCCGCCGAGGGGCGCCCTGCCGGCGCGGTACGCGCCTCGCGCCTTTTCACCGGGCCCGCGTCCTACCCGCCGGACGCCTTCGCCGCCTACGGCATCCTGGCCTTCCGGGCACGGGCGACGGATGCCGACCGCGCGCGCCACGAGATGATCTGTAACGCCTACGGCGCGGTGCTGCCGGCGACACACGAACTTGCCGTACCGCGCGCCGAACAGATGGTCACGGTGTGGCCGGTAACGTCGGACGAGCGGGCCGCCCGCCTCAACACAGCGCCGATCGAAACGGCATGTCCCGAGGCCGTCGCCAACTACGACCTCGTCACCGCGCGCACCGCCATCCGCGAGGCCGAAGCGGTGACCGAGATCGACGGCATCGGCCCCTTCCTGCTCGCCTGGTCCCCGGCGACGGCCAAGGGCCGGGCCGACGTCCCCGTCCTGGTCATGGATCTTTCCGAGATCGAGACCTACGCCCGCGCCCAGGCCGTTTTCATCGCCTGGGCGCGCGACATCGAGACGGAGCCCGAACTCTGGCGCCGCGGCTGGAATCTGGAACGCCTGCGCCGAACCATCCGCGACTGGGCCGACACCTACGGCGAACACCTGCTCCTGCTGCTGGGATAACCGCCATGCCCGCCCTGGAAACGCTGCGCAACCTTGGCCTCGGCGGGGCCGTCGGCTTTCTTGTCGGGCTTGCCCTGGCAACCTGGGTGGGCACCGAAAAGGCCGGGGGCACGATCCTGCTCGTGGTCCTGTGCATCGCAATCGCCGTCACGGCCGAGCGCATCATCACCCGCATCCGCCGCCGGCCCGCGCGCAGCCGGGGCGAGCAAGGCCGCAACGCCCAGGCCGGCGACGGCGGGCAGCCGCCCGCATGAGCCCACGACCCGGCCCCGGCTAGATGGTCTCCAGCAGACGGTCCAGATGCCCGCGCAGGTTCTGGATCGTGTGGTCGGGCATGGCGGTGAAAATGTGGCAGGCGAAGGGACCCTGCTCGATGTCCAGCCGGACCTCGAGCACGAGGGCATGGCGCCAGTCGTCGAAGGGCACGCGCAGTTCGTCGCTCGGCCGGTTCTTGACCAGGATCGAGGGCGCCGTCAGCGCCAGCGAGATGCCCAGCTCCTCGCTCAGGCCGCGCATCAGGGCGCCCACCATGATCGAGGTGGCGTCCAGGATCGTCTCGTCCTCGCACATGGTCTCGCCGGCGCCGGCACCGAGAAGAACCGTGATGTCGTTGGCGCCGGAAATGCCGAAGACGGTAATGGTCTCGCCCTGAAGATCGACGAAAAAGGACTGGCGTACGGCCGTGACCCGTTCCGCATCCGCCGCGGCGCCGGGGGCACGCAGGCCCAGGTCGCTCTCGCCCGCGCGGACGATGCGGACACGCGGTGTGGAAAGCGCAACAAACGTATCGAGAAGCTGGGACAGGGCATCCCCCGCACGCCCCATACCGATGTTGCAGACTTCGGTGAGCGCGTCGCGCTGGTCCTCGTTGAGCAGCATGGCGGTCGTGCGGGTCCGGGCGGTTTACGCGGCGATCGGCAACACGTGGTCGGGCCGCCGGTCCGCGCGGGACTGGCGGCCCTTTCGCGAATACTTGGCCTTGCTGGGCGCGACCCGCTGCCGGAACCGCGGATCGCGGAGCCGCTTCGCGGCCGGATTGCGTTTGCGTGCCATCCGCGTCACCTCCGCTGCCTTCCACTCGCAAATGAGTATACCGCGTCGCCCCGCGCGCCGTAAACGTCGCGTGCACAACACACCCGTATGCACGACGCCGGCTGTTCCACGTTCAGCCGGATGCGACCTCGCGCCACAAGCGCGTCCGGACGGCCACGCCGATTGCGAGGAGCGCCGCCGCCGGCAGGGCGAGATCGCTGGGGATGGCCAGCGTCCAGCTCATCCAGCCGCTCCAAAGCGCCCATACCACCGGAAGCACGAGCAGGTGAAACGGCACCACCGGGCGCGCGAGCAGCAGCATGCCCAGCGTGAACAGCGCCGTCGGATTCGGCGCGAGCCCCACCACCGGTGTCTGCGCCACAGGCCAGCCGGCGAGCCAGCCCAGAACCGGGTCCACCACCAGCGCCAGAACGATGACGGCGACCCCCGCAACGCCCGGCGCATCGGCGCGCAAGCGGAAGGTGAGGCGCCCCAGCACCACGCCGGAGAGCAGCAGCAGAAGTCCCTGCACGGCGAAGCCGGTGGCGTAGATGGGTGCGGCGAAGTTCAGCGGCGCGAGGTACTGCCCGTGGAAGACACCGCCGCTCCACAGCCAGCCCGCCGCCAGGATCGCCGCGATCGCCCGGCCGCCACCCGGCTGCGGGCGCAGCGCCAGAGCCAGCGCCGCCAGCGCCAGCACGGGCGCCACGGCCACGCCCGGCCCCATCGCGGCGTTGTAGCGACCCATCAGGCTGAACAGCACCTCGGCCGTATAGGGGAGCATGGGGCGCACTCCGTCGACAGACTCAGGCCCCGTCGGGTGGCTTCGCGGCGCCAGCGGCAAGCCACCTCGGTCCACGCATGACGGTGGCTTGCTTTTCTGGCGAAAAGCGAGGCCACCCTACAGCGATTCGATGTGCTTCACCATCTTCCGCCGCGTTGGCTCGTCCGGCAGATCGCCCGTGAGCGCGCCCATGTTCTCACGCATGTGCTGGATCTGCGAGGTCGCGGGGATGGCGCAGGTCACGGCCGGGTGGCCGATGATGAACTTGAGGAAGAACTGCGCCCAGTTGGCCGCATCCACCTCCGGGCCGGCCCATTCCGGCAGCGGCTCGTCCTGGAACATGTGGAAAAGCTGCTTGCGCTTGAATGGCCGGTTGATGATGACGCCGATCCCCTTGTCCCGCGCCAGCGGCAACAGCCGATCCTCCGCCCGGCGGTCCACGATGTTGTAGGTGAACTGGACGAAGTCGATGGGCTCGCTGCGCATCACACGCTCCAGCTCGTCGTGCCGGCGGCCGTGCGAGGTGGTCACCCCGATGTAGCGGATGCGCCCCTGTTCCTTCGCCGCGCGCAGGGTTTTCAGGTGCTCGCGCCAGCTCACCAGGTTATGCACCTGCATCACGTCGAAGGTCTCGACACCCCAGAGGTCGCGCGAGTCCGCCATCTGACCGCGGGCCTCGCCGCCGAACCGGGTCCAGACCTTGGTCGCCGAGATCAGGCCGCCGGGATGGCCGAGTTCGTTCAGGCCGTGCCCCACCACGGCTTCCGAGCTGCCGTACATGGGCGAGGAGTCGATCATGCCGCCGCCCATGTCGAAGAAGGTGCGCAGGATCTTGGTCCGGTGCGCGCGCAGCTCCGGGTCCTCGCCCACGTTGAACGTGATCCAGGTGCCCATGCCGACCGCCGGCATGGCCTCGCCCGTGGCGGGGACAGTGCGGGCGATCAGCGGCGCGGCTCGGGTGCGCTCCGCGCCCAGGCCGGCCAGCGCGGGCGCGGCGGCGATTCCGGCCGCACCCGCGAGCAGGCGCCGGCGCGTCAGGGTTCCACCCCGTGAAGCCTCGGTCATGGCGTGCGGTCCTTATCGTCGGCGTGGCATATGGATCGCCGCGCGGCGGCGCAGCGTTCACCTCATGGATATGTGAACAAACCGGTTCCCCGGCCACCGGGGAACCCGCACGGATCAGGGGTGAACCATGGCGGACGCGGAAACGGTGCAGATCGGCGAACACGGCCTGGAGGGCTATCTCGTCCGCCCCGGCGCGAGCGGGGCGATGGTGCTGTTCGCGCACGGCTCGGGCTCCAGCCGGCACAGCCGGCGCAATGCCTACGTCGCGGCCGAACTCCAGGCCGCCGGCTTCGGCACGCTGCTCTTCGACCTGCTCACCAGCGAGGAGGCGAGCGACCGCCGGCAGGTGTTCAACATCGAATTGCTGGGCGCGCGCATGCTCGAGGCCATGACCTGGCTGGAGCAGGATGCGGGCCTGGCGCGCGCGCCGCTGGGCCTGTTCGGTGCGAGCACGGGGGCAGCCGCGGCGCTGGTGGCGGCCGCCGAACGGCCGGAGCGCGTGGGCGCCGTGGTTTCGCGCGGCGGCCGGCCGGACCTGGCGAGCGCGGCGCTGCGCGACGTGCGCTGTCCGTCGCTGTTCGTCGTGGGCGGCGGCGACACCACCGTGATCGACCTGAACCGATCCGCCCTGGAGAAGCTGACCTGCACGAAGCGTCTGGAGATCGTGCCCCGGGCGACGCACCTGTTCGAGGAACCGGGTGCGCTGGAACGCGTCGTCGCGCTGGCAAGCGACTGGTTCCGCACCTACCTCGCCACAGCGACGGCTTGACGGCGCCGCAGCGCGCGGCGTGAACTGCGCGCGCGGGATAGCACGAGGAGATCGCCCGTGACCGGTGAACAAGCCAAGACGCGCGTCCACGTCGCCGACACCGCCACCGAGTGGAACGACGCCCTCGCCTTCTCGCAGGCCGTGCGCGTGGGCGATCAGCTCTGGATTGCCGGGCAGGTCGCCGTGGACGCCAATGGCACGCCCGTGGGCGTGGGCGATGCATACGCCCAGGCCGACCGTGTCTGGCGCAACATGGCGCAGGTGCTCGCCAAGGCGGGCGGCAGCCTGGACGATCTGGTGAGCACCACCACCTACATCGTCGACCGCGCCCACCGCGAAGCGGCCACGGAAGCGCGCCGGCGCCACCTGACGCCGGACAATTGGCCCACCAACACCCTGGTCATCATCGATGGGCTGGGCCGGCCCGAATTCCTCATCGAGGTGTCGGGCGTGGCCGTGCTGGGCGCCGGGTGAACGCGCCGATGACCGCAACCGCAGGCCACGGGCAGGGTGACGCGGCCGGTTTCGCCGCGGTGGCGCTGCCCGACCAGGGGCTCGGGCTGATGGTGCCGCTGCTGCCCGAGGTCCTGGACGCGGGCGCGGCGATGATCGCCACCGCACACGCCAAGGCCGAGGCCAGCGCCGCGCCCGACGCGGACGCTGCCGACATCCTGGCGGGCAACGCCGCGCTCGCCATCACCACGGACCCGCCCCAGCGCGCCGCCGCGGCCGCCTGCCTGGGCGCCCTCGCCCGCCACCTGGACAGCCGCGCCCTCGTCGCCGTGGTCCACCGCGACGGCGAGGTGCTGGACTGCACGGTGGAGCGGCTGGATGAGGCGGCGGAGGTGCGACAACGTGTGGCCGGGCTGCTGAGCATGGCCGTTCGTGACGTCCGGCCGTCGGTAATTCTTGATGCAAACCGGTCATAAGCCGGTCGGTCCGTTGGACTGAGCGACGCTACGCCCAAGATCCACCCCGCGCTGAACCCGAGCGCCTGGTCGCCAACGAAATAATGGCGACGCTGGCCGGAATCTCCGACATCCCGAGCAGCCAACAGCGCGCGCTCGATCCTCTACCGGCGGACCTGTCCCCGGGGAAGCGGCCGGCGAAGACCGTAAGGTCCGAGCCCGTTGAGGGATCGTGTGATGGCGAAGGGAGCACACCCATGCCGGCGCGCGCCGATGCGCCGCGGGCCAGCAAGCGGACCGAACTATACGGCGCGCCGGAGAGGGCGGGCGAGCCGCACAGCCTGGTCACCGCGTTCAACGCCATCCCCACCCGCATGGGCCGCGAGGCTCTGCTGAGCTTGGCGCTAGCGTATGTGGCGGAGCGGGTGTAGGAGTGAGTACGTACGCGTGGCGCGCGCTGGGCTTCGGTCTGTTGAACTTTGGCCGACGGACGAGATGTCCCGCGCCAATCTCGACAACAGGTTGTCCGACCCTGGCAAGGCGGGCGGGCCTGCACGGCTTATCAAAGCGCAGGTCCCAGCGAGAGAGGTTTACCCACGGGCAACGCTTAGCCCGGCATCGGCGCAAGCCAGCCCTTCTGAACCAACGCCCGGTAAGCCGCCTCGATCTGACGTCGGGAGAAATCGGCTTTACGTGCGTTCCACGCATGCACGGTCTGCACAAGGCTCTCAAAGTCCGAAATTTCACGCTGGGTGGCGGCCCAGTGCACCGTTGCCAGAAGCTCCATTCCTAAGGGCGTCTCGAACCCCGTTACCAAATCTACAACGCGATCAAAATGTGTACGCGTAGCCGGCTGGTGTTCAAGATACGCCATGGCGTCTTCAACGGTGCCCGAGACGATTTGCAGCTCCTTGTCAGGCGCGTCACCACCGTCCGCATAACCCATAACCATGTGGCCATCGATGGCCTTGAGTACATGCCGCAGGTTCTCGGCATAGGGGCCATATTGCGCTTCCTGGTACCGCAGCTTAAGCGGCTCTCCAGCCTCTTGCATGAAGTACATCAGCTTGTGGACTTCCACCAGCGTCACGAAGGGATCGAGAACGCCCCGAAGGTAGCGATCCATCAAGCCGATCAACGCCGCGCGGCCCGGCGTCATCGATGGCGCATCCGGACGAACCATCCGGTCCGCGGCCGGGGCACCGTCGGGGGCAAACACTAGAACGTCGAGTTCCTCGAGCTGGCCGAC
>Ga0207714_1000749_pt1 | contig 21928 bp, 21 predicted proteins | sample PonA232FremontCA_2_FD_187270 | JGI IMG/M metagenome (GOLD analysis project Ga0207714, IMG submission 187270) | Marine sediment microbial community from Fremont, CA, USA - Pond A23 Sediment 2 (SPAdes) | ecosystem: Environmental > Aquatic > Marine > Unclassified | place: USA: Fremont, California...
TGTCCTAAATGTGGCAAAGCTACATTTTTACACCATGATTACAAGTATTACTATAACTTAAGATGCTGTGATAAATCCTGTAATCACTCTTTTTATGTGCCTAAACATAAGTCTATTTCACCACCAATACATAAACTAAAACTACCTGGTAAATATAACTTTAAGTCAATGAGATATTCTCCCTATACTATACTGTTAGCCCTTTATACTTACTTTCTACATGCTTCAACTACCAGAAAAGTCGCTCAATATCTTAATGATTTTCACAATATCAAGGTCTCTCATGTCACCATCGCTGCCTGGACTAAAAAGTTTGCTCCACTTTTTATGTCCAAAGCTGCTAAGTTCAAACCAGATCAGCTTGATGAATCTGATGAGTGGCATATCGATGAAACCGTTGTGAAAATCAAAGGTAAAAAATACTATCTCTGGGCTATGATTGACTCCGAAACCAGGTTTGTCATTTCATTTAATCTCAGCCCTTATCGAAGTTCAGGTGTTGCAATGGAAATCCTTTATGATGCTAAGATAAACCATGGTGAACCAAATACTATTGTCTCTGATAGGTATAAATCTTATCCAGTACCAATTCAAATGATTTTCTCCAATTCTGATCATCTAAGGGTTGAATCTTTTGCTGATGATATTTCCAATAACTTAATTGAATCATCTTTTGGTACTTTTAAAGACTGGTATAACGGTCGTAAAGGTTTTAAAACCTTTACCTCGGCCAGACAGTTACTCTGTGTCTACATGTTCTTTTACAACTTTATTAAGCCTCATTCAGCTTTAAATGGACTCACCCCGGCTCAAATGGCTGGATGTAAGTACTCAGAACGAGAGAGAAAATCTCGGTTAATAGCTGCGTAAATTAATCAAAAACTACAACTGAGTTAGCTTATTTTTCATAATTACTTAACAGCTTCGATATTACTTGAATTTAAATATTTTTTTAGTTTAGGGAATGTCATATAACGTCCCTGGGCTTCGTGACGTCTGAGCATGTTTTCGATACAGCTAGACTTTTTCTTTAAAAGAATATCCTACATAGCAGGCGCTTATTTCCATAGCTCAGATGTGGTTAAGCCCATGTTAAACGATGTGTCTCGGAGTTATTCTAATCTTTTCCACTTTGCATTTCGACCTTTACCTAATAATTCAATTACCCCTTCTTCTTTTAACTTTCTAAAAACTCTATTAATTGTGGATTCTGAAACATCCGGACACGCATTCCTTATATCTTCCTTCTCAAAAGTTCCTAATGTGCTTTTTATAGCTTGTTCAACCCTATAACTTTTATTTCCTCTTTTATTTCTAACTAATCCCACTCTATCTTCAAATTCTTTATATGCTGCTAATAAAGTACCTAGAAAATAATCTAACCAAATAAAAAGATTATGGCTCCCCTCATGCCAACCCACTGAAGATTTCTTCAAGGCCTCATAATAGTTTGATTTGCTCTCTTCAATTATTTTTTCTAAACTTATATATCTCCCAACCTTATAATCATATTTGTATAACAACAATAAAGTTAATAATCTTGCCATTCTACCGTTTCCATCATTAAAAGGATGAATACTCAAAAAATCTAAAATAAAAGCCCCTATTAATATTAGCGGTTCAATAGTTTCTTCTTTCATCGCTCGATTTAAATAATCACATAGTTCTTCCATAGCTCTAGGAGTTTCAGCAGCAGTCAAAGGTCTAAACCTAACATATCTTTCACCATTAGGTAATACTTCTTCAATTACATTATTTTGATTTTTCCACTCTCCCCCCTCGGCCGAAACAAACTTATATAAACCTCTATGCAATTGTAAAATTATATTAGGTTTTATGGGAATAGCATCATAAGAAGTATGAATAGAATTCAATACATCTCTATATCCTGCAATTTCACCTTCAGAACGGTCATCGGGCATAGTATCATCTCGCATTATTTCTTTTAAACGTTTATCAGTAATAACAATTCCTTCAATACTATTTGAAGACTTAGTACTCTGAACAATTGCTGCCTCTTTTAACTTCTTTAATACTTGCGGTGCTTGATCTAAATATAGATTCTGCTTTCCTTTGTACTCATTTATTTTACCAATTAATTTTACAATATTCATAGGAATTTCTTCAGTTTTCAACTTTTCATTTCTAAATGACATCATAAATGTATTCACTCCTCTATAAACATATTCATTTGATGTGTTTATGACAATGTTTATTATATCATAAACCTATTCATTTTACCATAAATATATTCATTTATGGTTTTAATGAGTATGTTTAGGTGTCGATGAACATGTTTATAGAGGCATGTCGTCTAACTCTTTTATTTCCGAACAATAATTCATATATACTCAGTATATTTAATTATTTACGACTTTTATTTCGTAAACATTCTATATTGTTTAGACTGTTTTTACTCACATGAGTATATATTTTATGTTAAGCTTTACATAAGATTTATTATGACAAGTAAAATATTATGGAAAGCAGAAAAGGATAAATACTGTATTTAATAATATCTGCTCTCCATTTACTTTACATAATAAATATCAGATCAGCATAATTTATTCAACCAATCCATTAAGTCTTGATTTTCTTGCCAATTTGATATATTTTTTGGAATAACATTGTTTTCAACTTTTTCAAGAGCAGCTCGTTTCATCTCTGTATCAGCTCTTGCATAAATTTCAGTTGTTGCTAATTCTGAATGTCCTAAAAAATCTCTAATATAAACTAAATTTATACCTGCTTGCAGTAGATGCATTGCTTTAGTATGTCGTAAAATATGGGGAGTGATGTTATCAGGTGAAACTTCTGATGCATGTTTTTTTAAGATATAAGTGATTCCCTGACGGGTTAGTTTTTTCCGTTGTTTATTAAAAAATAAAGGATGATCTAACTTATCATTTGTCATTAATTTTTGTTCTTTTAGATATTGTCTTAATAATTTTTTTGTTTGATTAAGTATAGGTACATGACGGTTTTTTCTTCCTTTGCCTTTGATATTTAAAATAGCAGGAGTTTCAAGTCGAACATCCCTAACTTTTAAATCTGCTAATTCCTGTACCCTGGTACCAGTGTCATATAAAGTGCTGAGAAGAGTTAAATCCCTACGACCTGAAGGAGTATTTTTATCAGGAGATGATAGAATTATTTTCATAGATTTATCTGATAAATATTTTATTGTAGCTTTTCTCCCTCTCTTAAATGGTATTGATATAATTTTCTGGCAGTGGAAAAGATATTCTGGTTTTTCCCCCTGCAGATATCGAAAAAATGCATGAAGAGCTGCAAGTCTTTGATTTCTAGTTGATATACTCTTATTTCGTTTAGACTCCAGCCAGTTAAGAAAATCTTCTACAAGAGGCTTATTAATCTTTTGTATGCTAATTTTTTCAATTGGTAAATGGTGAAAAACCAAATAACAATATAAAGGTATCTCGATAGGATTTAATAGTATTAGTACTTAAATTACGTTGTCCCGCAAGATAATCTGTCATAAATTTACTGAGGTGATAAGAAAAATCAGTAGGTTTCATCTTTTATCACCCCTAGATCAGGAATTACGTGTCCGAAATTTTGTTCCATTTGATTCAATATTTCAGGGTAGGCTTCAGCTGTAAGTCTTAAATATTTTCCAGTGGCTGCTATATTAGAATGACCTAAATAAAATGATAGAACAGGCAAAGCTGCTCTGTAATCTACATCATTTTTTAAAAATTGATGCAAACTATGTACACAAAAAGTGTGTCTGAGATCATGTAATCTTGGTCCTTTTGAACGTCCACCATGGGATATTCCACATTGCCATATTAGCTTGCGGAAATAATGATAAACACTGCTTTTATTATACTTTCCTCCGCTTTTTGGTGATTTAAAAAAATAATCTGTATTTTTAGATGCTACGTGTATCTGTTTAAAATAATTAATACAAAAATTGGTAAGACTATTGTCCATAGGTGTTATTCTATCTTTATAGTTTTTGGAACTATAAATATACAATAATCCTTTTTGCAAATCAACATCTTTTATTTTTAAATTTAATGCTTCAGAAATACGCAAACCACAACCATATAACATCCTTAAAATAACTGGGTAGAACAATGATGAACTCTTAGATCTCGAAGTTTTGGGAATGGTATCTGCTTGATATAAAATATCTTCAATTTGTTTTTTAGAAAAAATATATGGCTTAAATTTTCTTATAGTCTTTGTGATTCTGTTCGTATCACAGACATAAGCAGTAATTCCATGTGAATTTAAATATTTAGCTATTGACCGAATCATAAAAATTCGATGCTCATGTGTTGACTGACTCCAGTGAGGTTGTTTCTTAATAAAGGCAAAGACTAATTTTTGAGATAATCCCTCATTACAATTATATTTTAAGCTAAGTTCATCGAATATGTACATCAGTCTTTCTTCTTCCTTGTATTTAAATCCAAGTGTTCTTTTTTCGGTTAACATCATTTTTAATTGTGGTGCAAAATAACCACGGAATTTTTTATTCTTTCTCATCAATTGTCACATCCACATTTAGAGCACACTGACGTAAAGTTGTCAGATTTACTTTTAGGTATTGGCGAGTAGTTTCAACACTGGAATGTCCAAGAATTTCAGAAATAGTGGAGAGTTCAACATTATTTTGCATTAATTCAGTGGCTAGTGAATGTCTAAAAGAATGCATTCCTATCTTTGATTTCTTTTCTACTGGAATACCTGCCTTTGCAATATACTTCGATATAATATTATGAAGGTTATTATTTTTGGAAAATGGTAGAAAAGGTGCATTATGACGAACAAAAACATTTTTAGTCTGTGTTATTGGACGTCCATTTTTTAGATAGTCAATAATACCCCATCCCACATCTTCAAGTAGGGGAAGAGAAATTGGGTTTTTCGTTTTGTTTTGAATGATATTTATCTGATTCTTTTTCCATTTTATATCTGTTAGCTCTAAATTGCGTACATCTCCTACACGAAGCCCAAGGTTTGCTATAAGTAGGATGATAGCATAATTACGTTTGCCAGTTGGATTTCCTCTATCTATAACTTTAATGACTTTTTCTATATCTTCCTTTGACCATATAGTAGGAAGAGTTTTCCTCAAATATCTTGGTGCTTTAGGCAGAGATTCGGCTAGTGGATAAACAATATATTCATTTATATATAAATATTTAAACAAGCATCTATAAATCGAAATCTTATGAGCTATAGTACCTGGGGCATATCCAACCAAAGATGAAATATATGCAGATAAATACTCAGGTTTAATTTCATTAAAACTTTTTACTGAAATTTTATCCAAGTATAGAATCAAATCCTTAAAATTTCTTTTATTTCTATAGATATAACGAGATGTCTTATCATTTATTATCATTTGATTTATATAAGCCTCTATTGGTTCGCGAAATTTTTCAGGCCATATTATTTCTTTTTTGGTTTTCTTTCTACGAAAAAATTTGCCAAAATTTTTATAATCAGCTAATACTTTAATTGCTCTTAAATAAAACATTTGTTTTTTAGATATTTTTTCTGTTTTATTTAACGGATCATTTTGAAATTTTTTCGATAAAAAGTCTGTACTTATTTTTGAATCATAATATTTGTTTTTAGAAAATTCTTTTAGTTGTTTCCATACCCAGTGATAATTGTTAATAGCACTTTGACTATACCCTGATTCTATCATTGTTTGTTCAATTTGTTTAAATAAATCTGTCAGTTTAATCTTGTTTTCTTCCATTTATACCACTCCTAATTATTTTAGTAGCGAAAAACTACCGCCCTAAAATAATTAGACTCTATTATGACAAGTTAATCAAGAAAAACTTGAATAAATAAAGAGATGTTTTTTACAACTTCACATAATAACTTTCTTGTCATAATATATTTCTGTAGTTTTTGAACTTTTGTGTCCTAATAATTCTTGAATATACCTTAAATCTACTCCTTTTTCTAGTAAATGTGTGGCAAAGGAATGTCTTAACGAGTGCACAGATACTTTTTTTAATATTTTTGCTTTTTTACAAGCTTTTTTAAATATTCTTTGTACAGTTCTAGTAGTTAAATGTTTACTTTTCTTTTGCCCTGGAAATAACCAGTGATCTATCTTATACATCCGGCAATAATCTCTTAACTGTTTTATTATTTTATTTGATATTATAGTATATCTATCTTTTTTACCTTTACCGTTTTTTATATGTAATAATCCTCTTTTACTATCAATATCACCTACTTTGATTTTAACTACCTCACTCACTCTTAATCCAGAAGAATAAGTTAAACTTAAAATAGCTTTATGTTTGATATTATCAAGACTATTAATTAAGTTATAGACTTCATTTTTTGAAAGAACAGTTGGTAATTTAGTGTCTTTTTTCGGTCTTGTTAAATTTAAATTAATATTAACATTTGGATAGATCTCTTTATAGAAAAATTTAATTGCACTTATAGCTTGGTTTATATATGAAGAAGAATTATTTTTTTCAGTTTTTAAATATATCAAATAATTTTTTATATCTTTTTGCTTAACCTCTAATAAATCTTTATTGATATACTTTTTAAAAAGTTTTACATGAGAAATATATGCTTTTTTAGTTTGCGGGCTATACCCTTTTAAAATTAGTTTTTCCCTTAGTCTATTTATTTTAATATCTGCTTTATTTTCTAATACTTCAATATCATCTTTATTAAATAATTGATATAGTTTTTTAATGTTTTTTTCATTATTAGGGATTAACCAACACCTTTCTTTTTTATTCCATCTGTAGTTTTCTATTTTCTTAATTTTTTTAATTTTTTTCTTATCATAATTGAAATATACTAATATATTTCCTTCTTTGATTTTTATTTTCATTATATAATTCCCCCATCTCACTTATATCAATTCTATATTTTAATTTGATTTCCTTTTTTTTACATTTGAGATGGGGTTATTTATGGTTTTTGGTTTATTTGTATTTTTAATGTTCTACTTTTTATATCATGTTCTTGGTCCCTGTAGAATATTATCCTATCTTCTCTTTATATTTTTTACACTTGAAATTTATCTTACTAATTATTAGCAGATGGAAGTTAACATTATTTCACCCATTAGTATTATTATTAATTAAAATATAAATTTCCCCTTCATGTTTAATTAAAAAAAGTCCTCTTAAATACTAAATAATAGTATTTAGAGGACATTTTAAGATTATTTGAATAATAATTTTAATCTATAAATTTCAATCTTTACAAAATGGGAAACATTTTTCTCTTTTTTTTGCTATTAGCTATTAAAACTTTTAATTATAGTTTTTCAGTTACTACAGCTAGAGTTCTAGAATTAGAAGAATATTTTTTACCTGCTAAATCAGAGTAAAAAGAATGATTAATAAAACCAAAATTATCTAATACTTTTGTTATTGTTTCTTTATTATAGTAATGTTCATAGATCCTATATAAAGATGTTTCGTCATTTTCATTCACAACAATAGTTTGATTCAAATATGTATCTGCCTCTGGATAAAAAAACGTTTCAGTTAAGGATAAATAGGGGCTTTTAGCCCAAAAACCTTGTTGAACTGCATCCCAGGTTTTATCAAGTTCATGCTCTTCCCTTTTATTAGCAGTAAAAACATCGAATACAAATAGTCCTCCTGGTTTCAAAGCTCTATTAACTATCTCTAGTATCTTATCTCGTTCTTGATTAGTCAATGCCCCTAATTCACAATACATCATTATTATCGCATCATAATTTTGTTCATAATCAAGTTCTAAAAAGTTCTGAACCTTATATTCAACATCCAACTCTTCATTTTCTATTTGTGCCTTTGCATATTCTATTGATCTTTTAGATAAGTCAACCCCTGTTACTGAATAACCTTTTTTTGCCAACCCCTGTGAATAAAAACCAGGTCCACATCCTAAATCTAGTACTTTTTGTACTTTTTCGGTTAATACCCTATTAACAAGCCAATCAATGGATTCTTCAATAAACTCATTAGATCGGCTGGCAGCATCAAATTCAGGATCAATATGAACCTCTAACATTTTTTTTGATATATGAGGATCATCCCAGAATTTTTGATCACTTCTTTCAAATAGTTTTGGTTTTTTAGATAAGTTAATTACTTTTTTTATATCCATATTTTTTCTCCCCTAAAAAATAATTATATTAATAACTCATTATTAAAAAATCAAACTCGAACAATATCAACTAACCTGTAATTGATGAAAATTTTCTTTCGACCTCTTTTCTCAACATTCAATATACCTAGTTCTACTAATTTATGCAGATAGTTTGAAGCTGTTTTTCTAGTTACATTAATATTTTCTTGAAGATCATTAATTCTAGTATAAAAGTTTTTAAAAATTACTTCAGTCAGTTTTCTTGAATATATTGTGGGTTCACTTTCTTTTATCTTATTATCTACATCTTGAAATAAATTATCAATTTTTTTTAATACTTTTAATGAACTATCAGACATTTTTTCAATTCCTTCCAAGATAAATAAAATCCAACTTTCCCAATCTCCTTTATCATGGGTGTTTTGAATTAAATGATAATATTCTTGTTTATTGTTATTTATATATTTACTCAAATACAAAATGGGGGAATCCAATAGGTTTTCTAAAACAAGATACAATATATTTAATATTCTACCTGTCCGTCCATTTCCATCATAGAAAGGATGAATGCTTTCAAATTGATAATGAATAACGGCCATTTTAACTAATTTTTCCACTCCATCTTCTCTATTAATATAATCCTCTAGATTTTTTAATAAATCTCTTATTTGAGATTCTTTGGCAGGAGGATTATATATAATTTCCCCTGTTTTATCATTTTTTAATACAGTACCAGATTGCTTGCGAATACCTGCATTGTTTTTTTCAATGTATTTTTGTATTTCTACTATTATATTTGTAGTAATCATTTCTTTTTCTCTTATTAGTTCATAACCTCGCCATAATGCCCTTTTATAATTAATTACTTCCTTTGCAGAATTTTCAATACGTTTAGTATCTGATATAGCATCAAATAATTCATCATGTGTGGTTATAATGTTTTCTATTTCTGAACTATCTTTCGCTTCATTAATGGTAATGGCATTAATTAATATATTCTTATTTGGAACCACATCAGCATAACCTTTTAGTTCAGCCAACTTTCTTTCTGCTTTAATCGCTGCTTTCATTATAGGTTTAGTCTCAATATCTACAAGTTCGCCATTATATCTCGGCGGTAATTTATTAAGCTTATTAGTCACAATAATCTCCCCTAAATATGTAATTTTTTACTATTATTACCCATATTATGATTATATACGTGATGATTACCCATTTCAATATTTTATGAGTAAATTTTTAACAATTTTACACATTTGTTTAGGGATAATAATTTAACTATATTAATATTATCCAATATCAATGATAAAACCCCTTATTACTTTCGCAAATAATAAGAGGTTCCAATATATTAAAAGTTGCTTCTATATTCATCTTCTAGAAGTGAGTACATATATTCATTTATGAATCCATCTTTCCAATAGTTATAATCTCTTAAAAGACCTTCCTTTGTAAAGTTCATTTTTTCTAGTAATTTACAGCTGGGAATATTTCCTTCAGTAACCTTTGCTTGAATTCTATGAACATCAAGAATTTCAAATCCATGTTTTAGCAAAACTTTTAAGGCTTCAACCATATAACCTTGGCCCCAGAATTTTTTAGAAAGGTCATAACCTATTTCACTTCTATTAGCTCTATTTCTATTCCAGCTGTTAAACCCACAGGTTCCAATGAACTCTTTATTTTGTTTATCTAAAATAACCCAACGATAACAGGTTCTTTCATCTTCTTTTTCTATATAATAATCAATTATTTCTTCTGCTTCTTTTATAGATTCCATAGTATCTATATCCATATATTTAGTAACCTCTGGATCAGAGAGATGTTTAAATAAATCTTCTGTATATTCTCTTGAAATCGGTTTTAATAACAATCTTTCCGTCTTTAATTCTTTTAGTATTTCAGATGAATTTTTCATTTCATCCTCCTAATTTTTTTATTCTTTAATAAACTTAGCTACTTCTGGATCTAATGATAATTTCCAGCTACCTTTAACTCCAGAACAAAGGGCTCCTACTTCCAGATGAGCCATTGCTATACCACAGTCTAATTTCCTTGAACCTTTCTCATCATCTGATTTAGCAAGATATACAACTATGCCATCATCTTCTACTCTAAATCTCCAGGGCTGTCTATTGATAGCAGATGGGGCTAACCTTGCTGTTTCTAGAGCAGTCTTTACCCAGTCCGGCCAGTTTTCATCCACACCATTTTCACATAGTTCTTCTAATGGTTTTCTTTTTTCACTAGAAACAATTGTTTTCACTAATTTTTCAGAAAGCTTTGTTTTATCTTTGGCATATCCTAGGGCTATCACTGATTTTATGATTTCATCATCTTTTATATCTACTTGTTTGGAAACATTTTTCTTTTTATAGGTTCCAGTTACCCAACAAGTTGAGATCCCCATAGAAACTGCTTCAAGTACTGCACCTTCACCCATATAACCTGACTTTTCGTTTTTATATGGTGTGTTCTTTTCAGCCAAGATTACCAGATAGGATTGAGCTCCTTCTATTTTACCATAAGAACCTACAAAACCTTTAGCAACTTCCTGAAAGCCATCTCTAACATATTTTATTCTTATACCCTTATATTTTTCATTCCATTCATCTAAAAATTCGGTGAACTTTTTTTCATCTTTATCTTTTAACGAGGCAGATAAAAAGGTTCTTATTGAACTTCTTTTTCTAACAGCTTCAAACCATTTTTCAGCAGGTATTTCCATTAATTATTCCTCCTTCAATTTGCTTGTTATAGTTTTTAAAATAACTTAACTTATTTTATATCTTAGTTTTATGATATTTGTAAATTATCTTTTTTGAGATTTAGAAATAAGTTTTTCTAAAAGCTTTTTACCAATACCTTTATTACGACATTTACTATCCAAATAGACTGAATTATCTACTTTATATTTATAGCATTTCTTTTCAGACCATTTAGACCACTTAGTTTGTTCTCAAAGAGATAAAGGATCCGTCTCAAAAGTTACAGTTAGGTTTTTAATCGCTTTATTATATATTTCATTTATTTTTTCTATATCTTTTTCTTTAGCATCTCTTATCTCCATATTAATCACCTGTTATTATATGACATCTTTTTTATTTATTTCTTTATTTTCTTGAATAACCCTTTTTAATTTGAATCTTTATTATATTTAAATTTATTATTCCCAACTGCTATTTCACTTTTTAAATCCTCATCATTAAATTTTCTTCGTATTTCTATCATGTTTAAAACATCATAACCCTGTTTTTGTAAAAAGTTTATCATCCGATCATTGTTGGGATGAACCCAGTTATATAAATTTACATAACCTAATTTATTAACCACTTCTTCCGCCTTTTGAAATAGCTTAGACCCTATTTCTTGATTTCTGTATTTTTCTTTTACATAGAAATGTTCTAACCATACGGCGTCATCATCATATTTAAGAATTAAATATCCTGCAAATTGTTTGTTCAGTTTTGCTGCATAGATAGGGAAACCTTTATCAAGATAGTATTCAATTTCTTCTAATCCTTCTTCAACTGTCATATCATCTTTTCTATCCTTAAGGCTTGCCAGATAGTTTCTGAATTTTATCAGCATTTTTGCTACTTCTTTTTTATTAGGGTTATTTTCATCTATTTCTTCAATTTTCAAAATTTTCACCTCAAAAAATATTCCAGAAAGTTTTTAAAGCCATATTTCTTTAATATCTCTTACAAATTGATCAAAACTGATTGGTTCTCGGTCTAAAATATTTTTTAACTCTTCTGTTTTTTTCGCGGCAAAACCAAATTTAGTTACTGAATATAGACCAATCATTACAAAGATATTCATTATAGAATAACCTTCACTTCTTTTTTGCTTAAAAAATTGAAAAATAGAAGGATTCTTATATTTTATTTCTTTATTTAGTATCCCACTCATTATTTCTGCTATTTGATAATAATCTAAGTTATCAGGACCTGTTAATTCATAACCTTTTTCTAGATGATTCTCCTCTAATATTACTTTTTTAGCTACTTCTGCAATATCCCTAACATCTATAAAGTTTGTTTTACCTTGACCAGCTGGAATAAATATTTCGTTGTCTTCTTTGATTTCTTTTAAATGAGTAGTCGATAAATTCTGCATAAAAAAACTAGGTCTTAAGAAAGTATAAGGTATATCTAGATTTTCAATATATCTTTCTATTTTATAGTGGGGTACTACAATATTTTTATCTCCACCTTGAAGTGATAAAAATACAACCTGATTTACATTAGCTTCTTTCATTTTAACTAAAAAAGGATAAATATACTTCTTTACTTTAGAGATCGCAGGAGGCCTCATTAAAAATACAGTGTCGATATCTTTAAGAGCACAATTATAAGTACTTTCATCTTTAAAATCTAATCTCACATAATTGATTTTATCCTCATCAATTATCTTTTTGGTTTTAGATATATTTCGTCCGGCTGCATAGATTTTTATATTATCTACACCTTTTAATTTTTTTAATAGTCCTTTTCCTACATTACCGGTTGCTCCGGTAATTAAAACATTTTTGATTTCCATTAATTTTGCCTCACATTCGATTTATCGTTATGTCAAATAATTTAATCCTTTATATTCCACATGCTCCAGATACCGATATCTTCAAATCCAATTCTTTTATAGATTTTACCAGCAGATGGATTATCATAAAAAAGACATAATTCTTTACCTTCTGCAAGCACTTCTTTACATAGCTTGGACATTACGGCTGAAGCTAAACCTTTTTTCCTATGTCCTGAATCTGTAGCTACACCTATGACCATTGCAGAAAAGCTGTTTTCAGCTGTGGTTTCAGCACAACTTATGATTTTATCTTTAGTTTCATTATAGATATGGTAGCCTCGTCCAGTTTTATCTTTATACTTCTTTTCCTTTCTTTCTACCGAATCCATGTTATCAAACTCTTCAACTCTTTGGTGCAAATCCCAGATTAATTGAACATCTTCTAATTTTGTTTTAGTTATTTGATCGAGTAGTTCTCCTTTATAAAGTTCGCCTGCTTTATCTAGCTTAGCAAAATAGGTGTCCCTCTTTTTTGCTATCTCAAGATAGGGATCTAATTTTTCAACACAGCTCTTTTTACCCGTTACCATTTTTGGTTCATTATCTTTTATAATATCAGCTATCGCTTTCGCGTCATATTGTCCACGGGAATAAATAATATTATTATCATAATACCTTAAAAGAACTGCTTTTAAATCTCCAGTTTTATCAAATTCTCCCCACAGTTCTTGAAACTCTTCATTATTAAAACCATAATTCTCAATATCTCCTATCATAAATAGATTGAGAGCAGGCTCTTTAGTTAAATACTCCATTACCATTTCTTTATCTTCTTTATTTAATTTTCTGATCATTGTTATTCCTCCAAAGAATTAATTAAAAAACTTTAATAGTGCTTTAATCATATTTTTACGCCAGCAGTAATAATCATGTCCACCATTAAAAATATTAAAACAGAAGTTATCTGACTTTTCTTTGATTGTTTCTCTCATTCTTTTATTAACCCCAATCAAACTCATAAACCAACTTGGAACAAATTGATCTTCAAGAACTCCAACATCTAAATAGATGTTTCTAGCCTGAAAATCATTATTTTCTATTTCTTCAAAAAGGTAATCAGGATCTCTTTTGTCCTGGTAATTCCAGATAAATGTACCGGAATGACTTATTATATTTTTAAATAGATCAGATTTTACAGCTGTATATAAGGCATTAAGTCCGCCCAGGCTTTTACCACAGATTACATTTTTATCAGGATCTAATGTAATTTCATAGTTTTTAGAAATTTGGTCCATTACTTCTTTTGTAAGATAATCTTTAAAATTTTCATTTGCAGCAAGTTCAGTGGTTCTTTCTTTGTTTTCAATAAACAGAAATAATAGGTTAGGTATTATTTCTTTTTTTCTTAAAGAATGTAAAACTCTTAATAATTTTTTATCCTTAATATATGTATAACCATCAGTACATAAAAAGACTCCGTCATAATTTTTGTTTCCTTTGTTTTCTAATAACCAGTACTTCCTTTTTTCTTCAAGTTTAGAACTGTCTAGAAAATGCTCAGTAACTGACAATTCTTCTTTTAACTTTTGATTAAAGTATTGATCTACTGTTTTATTTTCAACCATTTTGCAAACAGATAAGTTTAAAATCTGATCCTCAGATTGATGAACAGTAAAATCTTTTTCATTGAAAGGATCCTTTATTATATTACTCATAATATCAAAATCTTTTTGATCGGTTTTAAAATCTGTTACAAAACCATAAGTAAAATTAAGGGGTTGGTCTAATTGATATGTCTTATACCAATAGTTACTGTTTTCTATTAATTCTAGCTTTTGTTTGTTTAAATCAAAACCGGGAAAAGATCCTACAACAGCTACATTTTCTAGGTTTTGTTCTTTAAATAGAAAGGTCAAAAGATAAGTATCTTCTTTCTTTTCTATTAAGGGTAATCCTTTTTCTTTAATTGTTTCGATTGTTTGAACTGTATTTTTTTCACCTTTATCTTCGATTTCTTTTTTTAACTGTTTTATTAATTTAGATTCCATATTTATCAACCTCTATAATAATTATTTATTTTCTGTTAGGTACATTGATATAAAAAGAGATAAAAAATATTATAACCTAGTTGATATTTTTTATCTCTTATAAATTACAACTATAGCCATTCATGTTCGCTCTCATTATATGGTCTTTCTTTGTTTTCTTTATTGTACTCTCTTAAAATATCTCTCATTACTTCTGGATTGTCCTTCATCTTATTTATCTTCTCTAAATCAAGGTTTTGTGCAAATGGACAACTAGATATACAAATCCCACAGTCCGTACCTGACATCTGCCAAACTTTAAAACATTTTTCTACTTCAGTTTTCCAACGTTCTTCTCCATTTAATTGTCCAGGTGCTTCTTCGTCAATTGCACCAGAAGGGCAGTTTTCAGCACACTTATTACAGATCTTACAAAACTCTTTCATCCCAAAATTTTCTCTTTGGTCTGTATTTAATTCTAAATCAGTTGTTACTACTCCCAATCTTACCCGAGGTCCATATTCTTTGGTGATTAGGATACCCATTCTTCCTAATTGACCCAAACCTGCTGCTTCGGCCGTAAAGGGTGCTGTAAGAAGATAATTACCATCCATATGGTTACGTGCATCATAACCTAATTCTCTTAAGTAATAGCTTAATATCATGCCTATCATACCTGCTTTAACATAACCCCGGGTAGTTTCTAGACTTTGACCTAATCTAGGAGCTCTATTTACCATATTTTTTTCAAGTTCTACAGCAAATACAATTCCATACTTATGAGTGTTTTCTACTTTTTGACCGTGATGTTCTTTTTCACGCCCCCGGTGTGTATAGTAAAATACATCTTTCATTTCCGTTATTCCTACCAGGTCTGCTCCATAATATTTAGCAATGTGTTTTAATTTGCTACTTATTGTATCTTTATCAACTTCATGTTTTTCATCACTTGTTTTACCTTCAGCATTTTTCTTTAAATCACCTAAAAATCGATAGGTACCATTAACCAAACCTGAATTAAGGGGGTCAAAAGAAAAAGCTTCTTCAACCATAAATCCAGGTAAAGACCTTAAAAAATCATCCATTTCTTTTTTCTCAGGGTTCTTTTTATAATATTCTTCATATATTTTTGTTCCCGGTTCATAATTAATACGGGCAAACATGATATCTCTTTCATCAAATCTCATATTATCAATCCTTTTTGTAATTATTCTTCCGACTTAAAGTCAACATAATCAAGTTCGGTTTCTACATATCTAGCGAGAGAGTAGATTACATCAGATAACCTATTTACATATTTAAGAAGCACTTCTCTAATTTCTTCTTCACGAGCAAGTGTAATAATTCTTCTTTCAGCTCTTCTACAGATTGTACGGGCAATATGGAGAGCAGCTGAACATCTATTACTACCAGGAATAATGAATTTGGAAAGCTGTTCTTTATTCATCTTTTCTAATAGGTCATCTATTATTTCTTCTAATTCTTCTATATTTTTTTGTTTGATTTTTTCCGGGAAATCATCTCCATCCGGAGTTGCAAGTTCTCCAGCTACATCAAATAATTCTCTTTGAATTCTTTTTATTATTTCTGATATATTTTGATCATCAACTAAACTTCTAGCCATTCCTAAATGAGAGTTTAATTCATCTAACGTTCCATAACTTTCCACTCGGGCAGAATCCTTTGGCACTCTTGAATTATCAAAAAGACTTGTATTACCCTTATCTCCGCTTCGCGTATAAATTTTCATTTTAACCCCCTTATAATTGTCAATCCCAAACACTCTTCAACTTATTTATTTCAAGATCATATAAGTATCCAATTTCACTATTGGTTTCAACAGATAAAATTGTATTCTCAATATTATCAGGAAATATTAAATCACTAAATACTATTTCACCATCATTTATAAATATCTCTAAAGTTGAACGGTCAATTAAAAATTGAACATCAATTTTATCGTGGTCTCCATACAGCTGTGCAATATGAGTATCATTAAAAACTTTGCCAATTTTGGGGTCAATATTAAAGGATCTACTTAAAACTATTTCTTTGTTCTGCTTATCTACTAGTAGAATTATTCTTAAATTATTGCCTCTAATTAAACTAATGTTCATTTTATCTTTTGGACCGATCTCTACTGTAAATTTAACTTCAAAGGGATCATAATCTATATTATAATCAAAGTCCTTATTGAGATCATATTCTTTAACAGAATAATCGTTCTCTCTTTGATTATCTAATTCAGAAATTGGTTTTTGTTTTAGATAGTACTCATTATTGTATTCTACTAAAGTAATCTCGCGTGGGATAGAAAGAACTCCTCGCCAGTCATTAGTGGGAAGGGCATCAGAATAAGCTAAATTATTCATCCAAGCTATCCAAACTTTTCTCTTATGATCTTGGGGTAAGTTAGCCCAGGATTGAACTGCATAAAAATCCTGGCCGTAATCAACCCAGAAGGTCTTTTGGTCAGGATTCAAGTTCTTAAACTTATAACCATCAAACTCTCCAACAAAATACTGACTACCAGAACCACCAGCTAAACTATTATCCTGTACCCCAGTCTGGAGCACCCATTTCTTTTCTCCTTTTTTGTTTTCAATAGGTAGTTTTATCAGGTCCGGGCATTCCCAAACCCCTTCAAATTGAAAGGCATTACAGGAAAAATCACTGGTGAATTCCCAGTTTTTTAAATCTGGGGATTTATAAAAATTAACTTTTTTTTCATTAGTAACAACCATGATCCAACTCTTTGTTTCCTCGTGCCAGAAAACTTTCGGATCTCGAAAGTTCTTCCAACTTTTATTCTCAATAACAGGGTTATCTTCATATTTAATCCAAGTTCTTCCCTGATCCTTACTATAAGCTATACATTGTTGTTGTAAATAATAATCTTTATGTTTCTGTGGTAAGGCAGAAGTATAAATAGCTACTAAACCATCTCCACCATCGAAAAAACCACTGGTATCATTATAATCTACAACTGCACTACCAGAAAACATCAATCCATATTGATCTGGTTTTAAAGCAATATCTAAATGTTCCCAGTTAAGTAAGTCTTTGCTTACTGCATGCCCCCAATGAATATTTCCCCATATACTGGCAGTTGGATTGTGTTGATAGAATAAATGGTACTCACCGTTATAATAGACGAGTCCGTTAGGATCATTCAACCAATTTTTAGGTGGAGAAAAATGTATCTGGGGTCTTAACTTTTGAGAATAGTCTATATCTTGAGGCATCCATAAAAACCCCCTTTGTGCTTTTATATAATAATAAACGGGAGAACTCCCGTTTATTATTAATAGTCTTTACCCTTTAATCTTCTTCTAAAAGCTCTTTCTATATCTTGTTTAGCAGTTTCTTCTGCTATATCACGGCGTTTATCACGTACATTTTTACCTTTAGCTAAAGCTAGTTCCACTTTAGCCAAATTATTTTTAAGATATATACTTAATGGGACCAAAGTATAACCTTTTTGTTTTGTATATCCAATTAGTTTTCTTATTTCATTTTTGTGTAAAAGTAGTTTCCTTTTTCTTTCTGGTTCATGATTATACCTGTTACCTTCTTTATAAGGGCTTATATGCATATTGTATAGAAATACTTCGCCTTTTTCTACGAGAGCAAAGCTGTCTTTTAGATGTACATTACGGGCACGAATTGACTTGATTTCTGTACCTTGAAGAACAATTCCGGCTTCATAGGTTTCTTCTATATTATAATCGTGCTTTGCTTTTTTATTCCTTGCTATAACCTTAATATCATTACTCATAACTTACCACTCCTTAAATCATTCAGCCAGAATAAAGTCGATCTCTCTTTCTTCTGGATTAACTTTTGTGACTTTAACCTCTACTTCATCTCCTAGTGTGAATCTACGGTTTGTTCTTTCTCCTACTAGAGCATGTATATCCTGTCTAATGTGATAGTAGTCATCTGTAAGGTCTTCTACATGAACTAGTCCTTCAACTGTATTATATAGTTCAACAAAAAATCCAAAATTGGTAATACCACTAATTACACCTTTAAACTCTTCTCCAACTTTATCCTGCATATATTCAATCTTTTTAAGACCTACTGAATCACGTTCTGCTTCCATAGCTCTTCTTTCCTGTAATGAACTATGGTCTGCAATACTAGGAATCTCTTCTTCAAGATACTCTCTTCTATTTTCACTTAATTTACCTTTCTTGATTACTTCCTTAATAATCCTGTGAATCATTAGATCAGGATATCTTCTGATTGGGGAAGTAAAGTGACAGTAATGTTCGATTCCTAAACCATAATGTCCTATATTATGGGGACTATAAACAGCTTTTTTCATAGTCCTTAATAAAACTGTATTTATCAGATGTTCTTCTGGTTCTCCAGCAACTTGATCTAGGATATCCTTTAAGGCACTAGAGTGCACTTCATTTTCAATACCTTTTACATGGTATCCAAAGTTATGAATGAACTCATTAAACTCTTTTAAGCGTTCTTCATCAGGTTGTTCATGGATTCTGTATATGAAAGGTTCTTCTTTCCAATAGATATCTTGAGCTACAACATTATTGGCTTTGATCATAAACTCTTCAATTAATTGTTCAGCTACACCATGTTTTTCTTCCTGAATATCAATTGGCTTACCTTGGTCATCTAAAATAACTTTAACTTCCTGTCTCTCAAAATTAATACTACCTTTACTAAAACGCTTAGTTCTTAATTTATCACGTAATTCATTCATTAATTCTAGCTCTTCTAAAAAGTCACTATATAATTCTCTTAACTCCTGGTTTTTATGCTTTAAAATTCCTGTTACCTCATTATATGTCATCCTATAATTTGATCTAATAACAGATTCCATAATCTCATAATCATCTAAGGAAAGAGGATTTAGATTAAAGTCCATAAATACTGTCATTGCTAGGCGATCTTCATTAGGTCTTAAACTACATAGATTGTTAGATAACTTTTCGGGAAGCATTGGAATTACACGATCTACCAAATAGATACTGGTCCCACGTTGTTGTGCTTCCTGGTCTAAATTACTGTCTTCTTGAACATAATATGTTACATCAGCAATATGTACACCTAGTCTTACTTTGTTATCAGAAATCTTTTCAATAGAAACTGCATCATCAAAGTCATTTGCATCTTCACCATCAATTGTAACCATCGGTAAATCTCTTAGATCTTTTCTTCTTTTAATTTCTTCTTTTGAAATTTCTTCATTGATTCGAGCAACTTCATTTTGAACAGGTCCTGGAAAATCACCTGGAAGATCAAGTTGTCTAATTATTGCCTCGATATCTACACCTTTTTCATCTTGGTACCCAAGAATTTCAATTATTTTACCTTCGGGGTTCCTATTCTTTTTAGGCCATTCAGTTATTTTTACTACAACTTTTTGATCGTTTTTAGCATCGCTCATTGCCCGACCAGGCACAAATATATCAAAGTTAATTCTTTTATTATCAGGTACAACAAAACCATAGTTTTTAACTTTTTCAAATTTACCTACGATTTGCTTGTTAACCCTTTCAATAACATCTACAACTTCACCTTCTGCTTTTTTACCTCTGCTTCCGGGTACTTTTTTTACAAACACCTTATCATTATGCATGGCACCATATAGGTTAGAGGGGTTAATAAATATATCCTCATGGCCTGGTTCGTCTGGGATTAAAAACCCAAATCCCCGTGGATTTTTATCTACTCTACCTGCCACAAGATCAAACTTTTCGGGCAGTCCATACCTTCCCTTTTTGTTTTTATAAATCTTACCATCTGCTTCTAATTGTTTAAGTACTTCTTCAAACTCTTCACGTTGTTGTGAAGCTATATCAAATTCTTTCATTAACTCCTCTTTTTTCATTGGATGATATGCTTCTTCTTTTAAAAATTCTAACAATTTATGCCTTGCGCTCATAATATAACCTCCTCATAGGTTAAGCCATGCTTCATTATACAATCTATTTTAACTAATCTTTTTTGTGTTTATTTGAATACTTACTTTTAAAGACCTAAATCATCGGAAATTGATTGCATGCCTTCTAAAGCTAGGCCAATAAATTCCTCTAACTTTAAATCCATCTCTTTACAGGAAGCTATTACATCTCGGTTTGCACCTTTAGCAAAGGAACTTTCCGAATATCTGTTCATTACAAACTCAGTATCAACAGCATCCAAACTTTTTTCTGGGTGAATTAAAGCTGACGCCACAATTAATCCTGTCAGAGGATCACTAGAATAAAGTGCTTTGTCCATCAGAGATTTTCTTTCAAGACCATGTTCATGGTTATGGACTTTTACAGCATAAACTATATCATCATCCAGTCCCATTTCTTCTAACATTTCTGCTCCTACTATACTATGTTGTTCCGGGTTATCTGAAGTCTGTTCATAGTCAATATCATGAAGAAGACCTGTCAAACCCCATTTTTCTACATCTTTATCAAAATATTCTGCTAACCTTCTCATTACACCTTCTGCTGCCAAACAGTGTTTTACAAGATTCTCCTGTGAAATATTTTCTTTAACCAATTGATATGCTTTTTCTCTTTCCATTAATTATTCCTCCTCTACTTTCATGAATTTAGCTTCTGCTTCTGCAAAAAGCTCTCCATTTATATCTCTTACTTCTGCTTCGGTAAAGTATAATCCTGTTTTGTTTTTAATGATTTCAGCTGTGACTACTAATTTTTTTTCAATAGAAACTGGTTCTCTAAATCTAATATTCATTTTTGCGGTTACAGCTAATATGTTATTTAAAGATAATACTTTAGCCATTGCCTCGTCCAGCAATGTTGAAATTAGACCTCCGTGCATGATTCCTTTATATCCCTGATGTTCTTCTTTAGGTTGGAACTGTGCTTTAACTGTTTTATCACCGCTTTTTTTAAATTTCAGGCCGAGGGAAATCGGATTATCTTCTCCACAGGCAAAACACATATTGTCATTTCCTAACATTATTATATCACCTCAGTTATAAAAATTAAAAAAAGGCAAAAATCCCCCTTACAGAAGATAATTGCCTTTTTTATATCTTAATATTAATATTTCTTTTAATCTTAATTTTTATTATAGGAATAGTGGTGCAAATACTAGGGATACGATAGTCATTAACTTAATTAATATATTGAGTGATGGTCCAGAAGTATCTTTAAACGGATCACCAACTGTATCACCGACAACTGAGGCAGAATGTGTTTCTGTACCTTTTCCACCTAAATGTCCGGATTCTATATATTTTTTAGCGTTATCCCAGGCTCCACCTG
>Ga0207714_1000750_pt1 | contig 21920 bp, 18 predicted proteins | sample PonA232FremontCA_2_FD_187270 | JGI IMG/M metagenome (GOLD analysis project Ga0207714, IMG submission 187270) | Marine sediment microbial community from Fremont, CA, USA - Pond A23 Sediment 2 (SPAdes) | ecosystem: Environmental > Aquatic > Marine > Unclassified | place: USA: Fremont, California...
TTGGCTCCTTTTTTCTTTTCGTTAAAGCCTTTAGCTGCTCCTTCCTGACTGCCATAAACCATACTAACGGTAGAATCTGCATCTAAAGCAATAGAGGTCAATCCACTCTCTTTGAGCCATTTGGACTTTTTCTCAAGGAGATAGGCTTGCAGGGATCTTGCTCCTCTTTGAGAGAGGTGTTTTAATGTGCTTGAGATAGTATCCTTATTGATTCTTTTTTCAAGGCCAAGCAAGGATTTTACTAGGCTGTCCTCTGTAAAATTTGCTATCCGGTTTATTCTATTTATACCCGAAAGTGAAGCTAACAATATGGAAAGTAAAATCTGATTATATGCGAATTTCGTTGAGTTATACCAATGGGTGGGGAATAAATGGTTTATCCTCCGGTCTATTTCTTGCCTGTGAATATATTTGCCTATCACGTTCAATCCCGAATACATAGTTAGTCTATTTGCTGAAAAAGAGTGTTTTACAACTCCAATTTGCTGTCTTATATATTTTTTTGTATTTTCCATCTGAAAAGTGGTTTTTTTAATGTTTGTTTTTATCACCCTAAATATAAGCATTATAAACCACTTTTCATTATTTTTGTTTTAGATATTTAGGTGAAATATTTCACAACGAATTTACGAATGGAAAATTGGAGCAAGTTATTCATGTGATTGATAATAAATCCGTAAAAGAATTAGATAGAACTGAGTGTACACACAATGGGGATTTAACCGAGAAATCAGAAAATTAATACCATCCCCAATGTCTCGCCCAGGTGGACAAAACAAAATTAATGTAAAACAGGCAATTAAAGCAGTTAAGCTATTTGGATCTGACCTTTGCACCAGTGTTCAGACAAACGGAAAACCTGACAAAAACTAACTGAGAAAATTTTTAAAAACGATTGAAGAATAAAAAGGGAAGAAGATATAATGTCGTTTACGAATAATTGAATGCATCAAAAAATCCAAAAATTACAGAACAATGAAGAAAATTATAATTATTATTTTGACTTTAGGAACCCTTGGAGATGCTTATTCTCAAGCTAATGATTGCATTTCCGATTTTGAATATTTGGTAAAGAAAATTGAAGCTGATTACCCGGGTTATCAGGACAAAGTTACTGAAGCAAACAAAAAGCAACTGAATAACCTGAGAAAAACATTAAGCAGAAAAATTAAAAACCATCCGGACAGCTGTTTTTTCTATTTGAAAAAGTATACAGATTTCTTTAATGACGGACATCTAAGAGTGGAACCTATTAGAAAAGGAAAATATAAAAACAGGGAAAAACTTGACAAATCCTCATTTGGAAAAAATATGAACGTAGACGCTGACAGTTTATACAAGGCAACAAAAAACTTAAAAGGAATTGAGGGAATTTGGTGGTTTGGAAATACTCAGTTTGCAGTTGTTAAAACGAATAACAAAAATAAATACCTTGGAGTTGCCCTCAAAAGTAAAAACTGGAAAGAATACCAGGTGATGTACGAATTTATTCCCGAAAATAATTCAGATACTTTTGAGGTGATTGAACACACCCTATATAAAGACTTAGAGCCAAGAAGAAGGAAAGCGTCATTACATGCGGAAGGAAAAATTCTTGAAGTGCATAATAAACAAAGGTATGTTCGTAAATCTGACTCCCCTATATACGACAAAGCAATTGCTGCATCCTATATACCCAAACATCCTTCAGGCTCTAACACTTTCTGGCTTTCACTGGCACTTAGTGATAGTACTTTTTATTTAAGAATTCCAAATTTCTACAGCGAAAAATCAAATCGACTGATAAAAAAGTACTGGAATGAAATAACCAGCAGACCAAACTTAATTGTCGATATCAGAAATAATGACGGCGGCCAAAGCCTTTATTACCAGGAACTGCTTAAATTGATCTATACTCATCCGTATGTAAATAAAGGAGTAGAATGGTATGCTACGGAAGGTATTATAAAATCCCTTGAAGAAGATCTGGAGGAAGGGCGAATTAAACGAGGCGAAGAAGGTATCAAGTGGACTAAGGCATTGCTAAAAGAAATGAGAAAAAACAAAGGAGGCTTTGTTGTTCATCCACACATGGGAAAAGATACTACTATTAGAAGAGATACCATTTACCCCAATCCAAAAAGAGTAGGCATTATAATCAATGAAAACAATGCATCAGCTGCAGAATCTTTTTTACTGGAAGCAAAAAACAGCGAGAAAGTCACTCTATTTGGCAGCGAAAATACAGCAGGCATAAAAGATTATTCGAATGCTGTATTTGAAAAATTTCCTTCGGGAAAATATAAATTAAAACACCCCTGGACTCGTTCCAGGAGATTACCGGAAAACCCAATAGACGACACGGGAATAGCACCGGAAATCACAATTCCACTGAAACCCAAAAAACAATTGTATGACAGATTAGATTCGTGGGCCTACTTTGTTAAAAGATACTATGAGTTCATGTAATAACAGGATAAAAGCCCAAAAAACGCCATAAGATAAAATTTTCAAGGACTAAGAAACTGTTTTGATATAAAAAAAGTGACATAAAAAACCTTAAAATATCTGCATAATTTATTATTTATCAGTTGGTTGATTGGTAAAATAATCGTATATTTATGATTGTCAACTAAATAAAACATATTGATATGAAAAAATACCAAATAACCGATAATCAGTGGAAAGTTATACAAAAATATGTAGATGTAAAAAGGCTGGTAGAATAACTTCTCCAAGTGCTTCCTGCATAGACATTAGAAGTGTCAAAACTACTCGTTCAGGTAGTCTCTGTAGAGGTGTCGATGGTGGCAAAAAGATAAAAGGACGTAAGCAGCATATTATCACTGATACAATGGGATTGCTGTTAGTAGTTGTTGTCCATGCTGCAAATATTCATGACAGCCAGGCAGGGTGGAATGCTATTGCCATATTAAAAGGGCGGTTCTGAAAGGTCAGTTCTATACTACAAAGCAGGGGGCATGGACGCAGAAAGAACACATTACCCTCCAGCTCGTGGCTGCAGTTATTTTAATCGCCGGAAGTTTGACAATCTATAAGCAATTACACTTTATGCGAAACCATGACCTGGGTTTTGACAAACAACACAAGTTAGTAATCAAGGGGCCCGGAGTGATTCGCAAAGATACCCGCGCACAAATGAAATCCTTTAAAAATGAGGTAAATAATCTTCACCATGTAAAACACACCTCGGGAAGCGCCTATGTGCCATGAGAAGAAACCTGGTTAACCTGGGTATTCAAAAGAATCGGAAGTCAGCCAGGGAAAGGTCAGGATTTAAACGCCAATCAAATTACCGGGGAATACCTGGAGCTATTTGATTTGAACCTTATTGCGGGTCGAAGTTTTAAGGAATTACGCATCTCGTCTGACCATGATAATAAAGCAATTATCAATAAAAAGGCTATGGAAAGATTTGGCTTTGAATCGCCTGAATATGCTTTAGGAAAAAAGCTGGCCAATCAGAATAAAGACACTGTAACAATTGTAGGTGTGCTGGAGAACTTTCACCAGCAGTCCCTGGAGCAAACTATTGAACCTATCATTTTCCTGAATAAAGCATTTTCGTTTAACTATTTTGTATTGGACTTTCAGTCAAATAATGTCCAAAAGGATATTGCGGAATTAAAGAAGATGTATGCAAATTTTTTCCCTGGCAATCCATTCGATTATTTCTTCGTGGATCAGTTCTTTGATGCACAGTATAAATCCGAAATCCGATTTAGTAAAATCTTTAGCATCTTTACAGGATGAGCTATTTTTATTGCCTGCCTCGCTTATTTGGTCTGACGGTGTTGCTTGTGCAACATCGCACAAAAGAAATCAGTATCCGGAAGGTGGTGGGGGGCTGTTCTGTGATGCCTCTCTATAAAACAATTTCAATAGACTTTTTAAAACTGAATTTGATCAGTTTTGGCATTAGTTTGCCCCTTGCATATTATATCTTTAGTAAGTGGCTGGAAAATTATGCTTACCAGATTTCTCTGGGGGCCTGGTTTTTTGTTATTCCCGTAGCGGTAATCTTTCTGGTCAGTTTGGTCAGCATTAGTTTTAAGGTAATAAAAGCAGCAAATATCAACCCGGCAGAGTCTTTGAAGGATGAATAAAGCAAAAGTTAAACAATGTGATATTCTGAATCTGCCTCTGTGATATACAATAAGAAAAGGCTGTCCTGCCAGAATTTTAAGACAGCCTTTTCTATGTATGTCGGGCATAGCAATAAACCAGTAAGTTGCATGTTTCTGACTTTGCCGATTTAAAAAAAGCAATAGCGGCATAAAGATCAATGAAATGACGCAAATTCCAAATATTCAATATTTGCGTTAAAAAAGAGACGTGCTAATAGACAATAAATTCACATCGGATTTTAACAATCATATAAATTTCAATTATTGTCTTTTCGATCGTATCATAGTTCGAAGATATATTTCAGGTATGTTACGATCGGCAAATATTGTGCTTGTTTATTGTCTTGATTTTCATAACACACAAATGGAGTTTTAAACTATTTTCACTCCAGTGAGCGAGCCATATAAAGAAATTAGCCAACAAATATGAGGTTTTGAAACTTCACAGAAGTCCCACGGGGAAGCAAAGAAATAAGTTCATCTAAGTCGGGTTTAACCTGCATTTAATTCATATTTATAAAAATTCATGAATAATGCAGGCTAAGACGTCTATGTAAATCTTTCAAAAATTGAAGCTTTTGAAAATAGTACTTTCGGGTTTTTATCATGAAATGAAAGCCCAAAGCCAGAATAATAGGTGTAAAAATAATTATGCCCCAAATATCCTCAGATAAAAATTTCCTGGACTCAAATAATTCCATAAAATCCAAACCTGAAAAATAAACCTGAATAGAGAAAAATGTTAAGATGTATAATAAGGGAAATAAATAGAACTCTATATTCGTAAATGTCCCGGTTAACCATTTTGATAATATGCCTATTCTTATTTCAAACCATGCTTTTAAAGATTTGTCACATTTCTTATTTTTTAATTTATACCATACAGACAATCCATGGTAAAGTGATAAAAAAACAATTACTCCAAGCATTGCGTTATTGATTAAAAATAATAAATCATGTTGTCGGTTAATTGAAGTAATTATCAACCAGACTAATACACCAATACACACAAAAACTGAAATTGCATTAATAACAACAAACTTATATAAAGCTTGTTTCGCTTTTGACATAAGCAATAATTTCAATTCATCCGTGGTTTTATGATTGATTTCACTATTCACATTTTTCCATATTTTTTGTAGCTCTATATTTTCATCTATTCTCATGATATGAATGTTTTAAGTTTTGTTTTAATAATTCCTTAGCTCTGTTAATACGAACACCTACATTAGACTTTGAAACACCTATGATTTCAGATATTTCACCATAGGTCTTTTCTTCTAAATAAAGCAGCATAATTGATTTAGATATTACATCAAGATTATAGATAGCATCAAGCAATAGTTGAAATGCTTCATTTTTGGAAATTTCATCTTCAATGTTTGATTGGTCAGCCAATTCTGGGACTGCTTCATTGTATTCAACACGTGATTTTTTCTTAAGCCTTGAAATTGAAGTGTTTATAGATACTGCATATATCCAGGAACCAATACTTCCTTCTTTTTGCAATTTTGGATAGGATTTCCATAGTTGATAAACGATTTCCTGGAAATTATCTTCTCTTTCCGTTTTATTTTTAAAATAAATTAAACTGACTTTATGCAAAATGCCTTGGTAGTCGGATAATATTTCAAGGAATTTTTTCTTCAAAGCTTTAGAATCTGAAATATTTTTCATATAGTATTGATTTATCCTTGTTTTTAACATACCATCACGACTACAGTTTTTCTACCTGGTCGAACAGCTTTTTGAGGCCATGCGGAATAGAATCACGTACAACCCATGCAGGAAAATCAAGACTATGGTTACTTTCCTGAAAAACAAAAAAGTGTAAATTGTTTTTATTTATTTTTTTTGCTGCTTTTTCTATTTTTAATATACCTTCAACAGGGGCATTTGCATCATCTGAACCATGAAAAACATATACCGGAATGTCCAAATTTAATAATCTTGTCTTGTTTGGTTCCAATTTGTGATGTTCTGTAATCCATTGCACGCCAACCCGAAAAAAATTATTCCATATCCAATCGTTGTTTTTTTCTTCAATAGCAGAACGTATCTGTTGAAGCCTTGGCTGAAGCTTTATTCGAAAATCTTCAGGGGTTAAAACGGAATCCTGGTTCATATCCAATTGCTTAAACTTAGCCCATCCCATACGTGCTTTGGCTCTGGGATTTCCCTTTTCATATTCCTCCATCCCAATAATTCCATCCTGGTCTGAATCAAAAAATCTACGCATATTTATCATGGAAGATTCACCACTGTGCTGCCATAATATTGTTGAATAAACATCGTCAGACGGGGCCCCGGCCAAAAACAGTGCATCTACCGGTACCAATTCACGTTCGGCTACCTCACTAGCTATTATTGAGCCCGAACTCCAGCCAAGCAAAATGAATTGGCATTTTGCAAGGCGTTGGTCTTTTTGCAAAGACTTAATAATCTCTTCAATGTCCTTAATTTTAATTTTAGGCGTATAGTTGTAAAATTTCTCCTTGTCTACGCTGTCAAAGTAGGGTGGAGTGCTATCGGGTACAGTATATCGTGTGCTATAGCTAAAATATGCAATACCCCGCCGGTTAAATTCATCTGCAAAATAGTCATGATAGTTAAATACTTTGCTTCCGATTTTACGCTTTGTCTCATAAGTAAATGGCCCGCTACCTGGTACATCAATGACAATTTTATTTTTGAAATTATCACCGGGGATGTTGAGCCTTCCTTTGATTATCTCTCCGTCAAAACTTTGTATATGCATTATTTCCTGTGCGTCTGCGTGGAAATGAATAACCGCAAGTAAAAATAGCAAATAAGTAAATTTTATCTTTCTCATCATTGAAAATTGTTAGGAATTAGAAAATTGTTCTATTTACAAAGTATCATTTGAAAGAGTTTTATTACAGAAAATTGAGTGTTATTTTAAAAATGTTATAAAAAAATCATTGCAATTGAATTATAATATTTACAAGATAGCAAATTTTGAGCTATCAGGATTTTTTCTCAAAGTGAAATACTGCTCTTTAATGTGCTACAACCGGAAACCATATGCAAAATGCGGGATAAGCGAAGACAAGTTCTAATCTCCCGCTACAAATTTTTCTAAAGCCGACCACCTTAGGCGACAAAATTCTGCGATTATAATCCATGACAGCACGTTCCACACTATCTGTTTATTTACATGAAATTATTTCCCCGTCAGATACAATTATATTCCTTGCTCTAAAATCGGACACTGGCTTATCATTGGGTGATGGTTTATTTATCATGGTTGAATCAAACTGCAATACACCATGTAAATTAATCGATAATCTATTTTGTTTATATTATACTGAAGTTTCACATTAAAAAAGTGGTTAGATAAATGGTTAATTTTTACCATTTTGATGGGGTGAAAAAATGTCGAGCCTAACAGCGCTTATGGCGGGACAGGGATTTACCCTCCCCATATTTCCTCCACTATCGGTGCTTGCAGATATATAAAAAAAAACCGTAAGGGATAAATTATGGTAGTTAAAATATCAGAAATAGAAATATCGCCACGATGGATTGAAAAATCATAATTATTAGCTACTCTTCGGCGACAGGGCAAGAGGAAAAATACAGAATTGATGAATATGTGGCTTAAAATCAATGATTTGTTAAGTACGATACATCAATCTTATACCATTTCGACTCAAAGAAAAGTTAATCGAATTCATCTAAAAAACCTCCTTGTCAATGATTATCTCAATAACAAGGAGGCTTTAATAAATTAAACGGTATCTTTCCGGAGACAGGTAGCTTATTTCTTTATCTCATCCACTGCTTTTTCAATTCTTCGGATTGTTTCCTCTTTACCGATCATTTCAGCAATTTCGGCAACATCGGGGCCCATTCCGGCCCCCACCAGTGTCAGCCGGAAAGGAAACATAACCTGTCCCATACCCAGTTCTTTTTCTTCTGTAATATTCTTTGCCGTTTCCTTGATATTTTCTGCCGTATACTCATCCAATTTCTGCAATCGGTTTTTGAGTTCTGATAATAAATGAGGTGTATGTTCTTTCCATTTTTTCTTTACCAATTTTTGGTCGTATCCTTCCGGCGGAAGGAAGAAAAACCATGATTGTTCCCAGAGGTCGTGGGTGAAGTTTATTCGTTCTTTGACCATGCTACAGATTTTCTCAACAAAATCTTTAGAAGGAGAAAATCCTTTGCTTTCGAGAATAGGAAGAAACATTTCTGCAAGTTCGCTGTCTGATTTATTTATCAGGTATTGGTGATTGAACCATTTTGCTTTATCAGGGTCAAATTTGGATCCCGCTTTTCCCACTTTATCGAGGTCAAATACTTCAATGAGTTCGTTCATTGTAAAGATTTCCTTATCTGTCCCGGGGTTCCATCCAAGTAGAGCAAGAATGTTTATGAATGCTTCCGGTAGGTATCCGGATTCTTTATAGCCGGGGAAAGTTTCCTTGGTTTCCGGATCGGTCCATTTCATCGGAAATACCGGGAAGCCCTGTTTCTGTCCATCTCTTTTACTAAGCTTTCCTTTTCCGCTTGGATTAAGAATAAGCGGTAAATGCGAAAATTCAGGCATTTCATCTTTCCATCCGAAAGCTTCATACAGCAAAAAGTGAAGCGGCAGAGACGGTAGCCACTCCTCACCACGGATTACGTGACTGATTTTCATCTCATGATCATCAATTACATTGGCCAGATGATATGTTGGCATTCCATCAGATTTAAACAGAATTTTATCATCCAGTTGGTTGGTATTCATTTCAACTTCTCCGCGAATACGGTCGCTTACTACAACATGCTGGTCTTCAGCCATTTTAAAACGAATAACATAAGGCTCATTGTTTTCGATTTTCTGTTGGACTTCTTCTGGCGTAAGGGAAAGGGAGTTTTTCATTTCTCGTCTTGTAACCGCATTGTATTGCTGAATATCGCTTTTCTGGTCTTTTAACCTTTGCCGCATGGCATCTAATTCCTCTGTGGTATCAAATGCATAGTAGGCTTTTCCGTTTTCGATCAGTTGCTCTGCGTATTTTCTGTACAATTGTTTGCGTTCTGATTGCCTGTAAGGGCCATAATCACCACCCTGAATTACTCCCTCATCAGAGTTTATTCCGCACCAATCGAGCGAATCCATAATGTATTGTTCTGCTCCTTCGACATATCGGGTTTGATCGGTATCTTCTATTCTAAGAACAAAAGTTCCATTGTGTTTTCTGGCAAATAAATAATTAAAAAGTGCTGTCCGTACTCCACCCATGTGGAGGGGGCCTGTTGGACTTGGCGCAAATCTGACGCGTATGTTTGATTGAGTCATTGTCGTTTGTTTTTATATTTTATGCAAATATATAGATTAAAGCGAAAGTACAGGAATAAATATAAACAACTTTTAAATTAGCCGCCTCCATCCGGCAAAAATTACGTCAACAGCTAACAAAAAGTTCCGATCTTTCTTGCAATTTGACAGGTTAAATGGTTTCTTATTCCGTTTTTTTTGCTGATTGCTTTCAGGCTCACTTGAAAGATCGTAACTTTCGGCTCAGAACCCGAAACCCGAAACCCGGAACACGACACCAGCCCCAGAGCGTCTGCTTATGCACTTTTCTATCCAAGTCAGGCAAAATTATTTTTTCTATGCCTTGCGCCAAGAATGAAACATGAATGAGCGGAATTGCAAATTACGCTCAGCAGCAGTGCATTTTCATCCGGTTTTTTGTTATTGTGGTTTCAGGAAGCCGGCTCAAAGCCGGCTGAATTAGTGTGACGTGTGGTGAACACAACCACCACGATAAATCGTGGTGCTATACTCATGTCGAAAACCCGCGACTGTAACTATGGTTCATGAGACTAGCACCATGCTTCAGCATGGTGGTGAATGAAGGCCACCCTACCACCGAGCCCGCTTTAGCGGGATTCTTCCCTGCTCAGAGGAATGCCGTACAAGGTGCTCGGCGGAACTTGAAAGGTTAAATGGTTTCTTATTCCGTTTTTTTAACTGATTGCTTTCAGGCTCACTTGAAAGATCGTAACTTTCGGCTCAGAACCCGAAACCCGGAAGCCGAAACACGATACCAGCATGGAATGTCCGCTTATGCCCGGTTCTATCCAAATCAGGCAAAAAGCAACAGGCTTATTGCCATTACTGCCATTCCACCGATTAGTCCGTAAATTGAAAGGTGATGTTCGCCATATTCTCTTGCAGCCGGCAGAAGTTCATCAAACGAAATAAAAATCATAATTCCTGCTACACCTGAAAATAGAATACCAAAAACAGCAGGTGTTATAAAAGGCATCAGGATAAGATAACCTACAAGTGCTCCAACTGGTTCGGCTAAGCCGGAAAAGAAGGAATAAACAAAAGCCTTTTTCTTGTTCCCTGTAGCATAATAAATAGGCACAGAGACGGCTATGCCTTCCGGAATATTATGAATGGCAATAGCTACAGCAATAGCTATTCCCAGGCTCGGGTCTTCAAGAGCTGCTGTGAAAGTAGCCAATCCTTCCGGGAAGTTGTGTATAGCAATGGCTAATGCAGTAAACAATCCCATTTTTAACAATTTTGGGTCCTTTGCACTAGATGCGCCAAAGTTCATCTCTTCAACTGTACGTATTTCATGCGGATTTTCGTAGGAAGGAATCAGGTAGTCGATGATAGCAATAAATAAAATGCCACCAAAAAAAGCAGCTACAGTAACCCAATAACCCGTTGTATCGCCTAAAGAAGCTGTTAATGAATCTTTTGCTTTAAAGAAAATCTCTATCATGGAGACATAGATCATTACTCCGGCTGAGAAGCCCAAAGAAACGGCAAGAAACTTCGTGTTTGTAGTTTTACTAAAAAAAGCTATAACACTGCCAATACCAGTTGATAATCCGGCAAACAGGGTTAGTGCAAACGCTAGTAAAATACCTTCTGTAACCATAGGTGTCAATTTAAATTAGTGTTTTAAAAATATTCAGAATAAACCAGAATGACAAATTAGAAGAGAGAGTTTGTTTCATCCTGCTGCTCTTCATAGCCATAATCAATTGATAAATCTTTTTCTTTGGAAGCTTTTACTGCTAATTCGTCACAGCGCTCGTTTTCTTTTATGTTTGCGTGTCCTTCAACCCAGGAGATACTTACATTATGTGCTCTGTAGAGCTCAAGGAAACGTTTCCAGAGGTCAATGTTTTTTTTCTTTTTAAAAGCTTTCTTTTCCCAGTTGAAAACCCAGCCTTTATTTATAGCATCAGATACGTATTTTGAATCAGTATAAATATGTACCTTACTCCCGCTGTTTTTCAATGCTTTTAGCGCAGTTATTACAGCCAAAAGCTCCATTCGGTTGTTGGTGGTTTTTCTAAAACCTTCAGATAATTCTTTGCGGTGTGGACCTGACATAAGAACAGCGCCATAACCTCCCGGGCCGGGATTTCCCCGGGCAGCTCCATCTGTATAAATAATAATATCTTTTTCCATGGTTCAAATATAGAAAAAAGAAAGGTTACCGGAATAAACCGGTAACCTTTACATAAGATTTAGTAAAAAAAAATATTATTCTCTAACAATATCCATCTCCTCGATAAGGTGGTCTGCTCCGGCAAATTTGTCGATTACAAACAGTACGTAGCGGATGTCTACATTAATAGTTCGCTGAAGTTCCGGTTCAAATTTAATATCACCACTCATAGCTTCCCAGTTGCCATCAAAAGCAATTCCAATCATCTCGCCTTCTCCGTTTAATACAGGGCTTCCACTGTTTCCCCCTGTTATATCATTATTTGAAATGAAGCATACTCTCATTTCTCCGTCTTCACCGTAACGACCATAATCTTTTTTCTTATAAAGTTCCTTTAGTTTTGAATCTACTATAAATTCTTTGTCATTAGGGTCTTCCTTTTGCATTACCCCTTCCAGGGTAGTATAGTAATCATAATGTACAGCATCTCTCGGAATATAGTCATCTACTTTTCCGTAAGTCAAACGCATAGTGAAGTTTGCATCAGGATAAAATTTTCTGTCATCCTGCATTTTCATCAGTCCGTCAACAAACAAACGCTGCCCCTTGTTGAGCTTGTCTGAATAGCTGCGGTATTTGCCTCTTAGTTTCCCAATTGACTTCTGTATGGACTGCATAGCGATAAAAGCCGGATCGTTTTCGAGAGCCTCCAGTGATGGATTCTCGAGGTAATTATTCACAAGATCCATGGATTTAAACATGGAGTTATCAAACACGTGTTCGGAGTATTTTTCAAAATCTCCGTTATATAAATTTTCAATGCGTGAAAACACCTCCGGCTGGTGTTCATCTTTCACGTTATCGCTATAAATATCAAACAATGCTGCCAAAATCTTTTTATCTGTAGGCGCATGATAATCTTTATAGAAATCCTTCAGTCGTCCTTTAATGCTTTCTACCTCCGCATTGATTGCCTCAGTGCTATCCGGCATATTTTTCAGGGTACGATACAGCCCCATGAATCGACCACTAAAGGGAATAATTTCCGCTCCACGCATCAGTGCTTCAGATAAATACATGAAAGACCTGAAATATTCCTTTCTTTCTTTATATGCGGTTTGTATTAAATTCAGTGCTTCTCCATATTTTGCCTGTCGCTCTTCATCAGCTTTCACCCATTCACGAAATTTGTCTTCCTGAGCTTGTCGCTTTTCAATCACATCCAATCTTCTAAGTCCCTCGTTTTGGCCAATGCTATACTTGTAGTAATTACTGCTGCTTGCATATTTGGAAGCGTATTTAATACGAAGCTCTTCGCTTGAGTTCATAGCCTCTTCCATAATTTCTTGTTTCTTTTCTCTGACCTCAATCCGTGTAGGATTTGTTATGTTCATGGTTTCTTTGACACCATAAGAAGTCATATACCTGTCAGTTCCACCGGGATAACCTAAAATCATGCTATAATCACCTTCTTCTACTCCTTTTAATGAAATTGGGAAGTGATGATCCGGTTTTAAAGGTTCGTTATTTTCAGAATATTCTGCAGGTTCTCCATCAGGTCCGGCATAAACACGGAAAATACTAAAATCACCTGTGTGACGTGGCCACATCCAGTTATCTGTATTATGACCAAATTTACCGATTGATTCCGGCGGCGCACCAACAAGCCTGACATCATTGTATTTTTCGTATACCATCAGGTAAAATTGATTTCCACTGTAAAAGCTTTTTACATTAGCATTGTAATGATTGTCTTTTGTTGCTTCTTTTTCAATTCGTGATGATACTTCCCTTATTTTTTTTGATCGCTCCTGCGGGGTCATATCATCACTCAATTCAGATGTTACCTGATCCGTTACATTTTCCATACGTTCAAGGAAAGATACTGATAATCCTTCAATCGGTATCTCTTCTTTATGATTTTTTGCCCAAAAACCATCTTTCAGGTAGTTATGCTCCGGAGTGCTATGTTCCTGAATGGCACCATAGCCACAATGATGGTTGGTAAAAATCAACCCCTGATCAGAAACTATTTCGCCGGTACAAAATCCGCCGAAATTCACTACTGCATCTTTTACACTAGATTGATTAATACTGTAAATGTCCTCTGAAGAAAGTTTTAGCCCCATTTTCTCCATTCGGTCCATGTTCATTTTTTTTAGCATGGAAAGAAGCCACATTCCTTCATCGGCTGAAACCGAAAAAATTCCGGTTAACCAGATTCCAATAAGTAAAATTGATACTTTGCGTTTCATATAATAATCGTTTTTAATGATGAGAATTTTTCATATTAGTATAAATAATACAATATAAATTACATAAACTGAAACTTTTTACTCCGGGTTTTGTAATAAAAATATTTAAATCCTGTAAATTCGTATCTATAAATCAATTACTAAACCCGAAAAATGAACACCTCAAAATAGACTAATGAATTCAACGAATGTTTAATGGCTGAATGTACATTCAGCGAAAATAATTAAAACGAATTTAAAATAAAAAGTTAGGTTTGCACAAAAGAAATATAAGTTATTATGAGTAAAGAAGATATTAGAAAGCAGACGAAAAATGAGCTGAAGGATTTTTTTCTTGCGCAGGGAAAAAAAGCATTTCGTGCAAAGCAGGTGTATGAATGGTTATGGCAAAAAGGAGTTGGCTCATTTGATGAAATGACCAATCTTTCAAAAGATGACCGTCAGATATTAAAAAATAAATTTGATATTAAACCTATTCTCCTAAAAGATGAACAGCGAAGTAGTGATGGCACTATTAAATGCGCTTTTGAGCTATATGACGGACACCTTATCGAAAGTGTATTGATTCCTTCTGCAAAACGGTTAACTGCATGTATTTCAACGCAAGTTGGCTGTCAATTAGGATGTTCATTTTGTGCTACAGCAAAAATTCCTTTTAAGAGAAATCTGGAAGTTGGGGAGATTTTTGACCAGGTGGTTTATTTAAACCAACTGGCCGAAAAACATTACCAACAACACCTCTCAAACATTGTATACATGGGAATGGGAGAACCTCTGAATAATTATGAAAATTTAATTGGTTCAGCAAACATTATCAGCGCTGAAGATGGATTGAATTTTTCTCCAAAGCGGATTACTGTTTCCACTGTAGGGATGCCGGATAAAATAAAACAGCTTGTAAAGGACAATGCCCGTTTCAACCTCGCAGTTTCATTACATACAGCAATAGACGAGAAACGAAATAAAGTAATTCCCGTTAATAAAAGATACAACCTGGATCAGTTAAAGGAGGCTCTCATATATTACCATAAAGAAACAGGCAACAGAATTATTTTTGAATATCTAATGCTTGGCGGATATAATGATGATCAATCTGATGCCCGCGCTTTAGCTGATTTTTGCCGAAATTTTCCTGTTAAGGTTAATCTTATTGAATATAATCCAATAGGCAAAGATGCGTTTCAAAAATCCAAAGACCAAAAGATGGACGAATTTAAGGATTTCCTGGAAAAAAGAAATATGATAGTAACCATCAGACGAAGCAGAGGCAGCGACATTGATGGTGCCTGTGGTCAATTAGCGGGAAAAAAATAAAGCAGATAATCTCAGGAGAAGCAGTCGCTCTTTAAAAGCATACAGAATCTGAGCAATTGGAATGGCAACTAATGGGCGAAACTTAAACATATAGAAAATATACTCCATTCTTTCAAGGGAAACATTTCACTGTGAGTTAAATGGGTAGAAGTAGTGAATTAAAATACCTAACATCTCATATAGATAAGTTCAGAAAAGTGTGTTTTGTGATTGCTCGTGCATAAAAAAAGCGGATAAGAATCTATTTATCATAGAGTTATCCGCACGTAGAAAGTGTTTAATATTTTTTACTCGTCTTTCTCTTTATCCTCTTCTTCGGGTTTAGTGAAACTATAAGCTATTCCTTTCATGAAGTATTTCGGGACTTCTCCAAATCCTCCTGAAGATTCTTCTTTAGTTATGTGTACGATTTGAGCGCCTTTATTAGCAGCTCTGCGCTTAAGCCTTATTTTCGCAGTACGTTCGGCTGCTCTGGGTGTACGGTTTCTTGATGACGAACTGCCATGCACCTCCCCTACTTTATATAAGCCTTTTACTTCAGACTCTTTGTTTGTCAGCACTACATTTTTCCAACTTGTTTCTTCAACGTCCATTATTATTGGATCATTGAATTTTTCTTTTCTTCCTGAATGGTAAACTATTCGTTGCACCTGCTTCTTTTCAACTTCTTTATTCTCTTCACTGCCAGGCTCTTCATATACAATTGTAGAATACATGACTCTCTTGATTTTTACTACTTTTTTACTTTGCCCCAACATGACGATTGTATCAAGCTTTTGTTCTGTTTCTTCTTGCGAAAAAGCCGGAATGAAAATCAGCAGGCCTAAAATTGTAATGAATAATCGTTTCATTTCTCTTGCTTCAAATTTATTTTACAATATATTTTCAAAAAATATACCGAAACTATATATTTTTACAAAAATATTCATAATTCATTTAACGTGTATACAAAATCTTAAATAAAGCATATTAAATTTGCAGTAATTTAACAGACAGGCCTTATGGATCAATCCCTTAACAAAAAATATAACAGTTTCTACAAACATTATAGTAATGAGGCACTCAGATTAAAGAGACACCTGCAATGGCTGGCATTGTTCCGGGTCATGTCTTTCGTTGCCGCTGTTTTGTTTATCTATTATTTGGTTCAGTATGATATTTTCTTAGGCATTTTAACCGGAATTTTAGCTCTAAGCATCTTTTTGTTCTTTGTTATAAGGTATTATAATCTTAACCGGAAAGAAAAATTCACTAAAAACCTTATGCATGTCAACAGGCAAGAAATTGAAGCCTTACGTGGCAATATCGAAAATTTTGACGACGGCAAAGAATATCGGAACACAAATCACCCCTATTCGAATGACTTAGAGCTGTTCGGCCCCAAAAGCCTTTTTCAGTTTCTGAACCGAACCTGCACTTATACAGGAAAAAACGAATTGGCAAACTGGTTGTATAGTGTTTTAGGAGACCGAGAGGTGATAAAAAGGCGGCAGAATGCAGTCAGCGAACTGAAAGATTTGATTACATGGCGTCAAAGATTTTTAGCTACCGGGAAATTGCTTAATATAAACACCTACAACGATACTCAACTGATTTCATGGGCTAAAGAAGCGACCCATGGAGTAAGAAGATTATATTATCAATTAGCAAGAATATTGTTGCCGGTATTAACTCTACTAGGAATTATTGCAAGTGGATATGGTTATATTCCTTTCAGTTTGGTTTTAGTCGTAATTATTTTTAATCGCTTTGTTCTCTGGCAGGCTTCTAAAAAAGTTAAAACGCTCTATCAGAAAGTTACTAAACAAGCAGATACCCTGAAAAGTTATCAGCGTTTATTTCAGCATATTGAAAAACAAAACTTTGAGTCTGATGCGTTAAAAGAATTAAAAGAAGAACTTTTTGTAACGGAAAAACCGGCCAGTAAACTAATAAAAAAACTGACTAAAATCTCTGACTCATTGGAAAGTGGAGAAAATGCTGTTGTGGATATTTTAATAAATTCAATTTTCCTGTGGAATGTACATCACATTATCCGGCTCGAAAAATGGCATTCGCTTTATGGAGAATATATTGAAAGATGGGTTGGAGTGATTGGGAAATTTGATGCATACATCAGTATGGCCAATTACAGCTATAATCAACCGGAATTCTGTTATCCTGTATTCAATGACAGGCAAATTTTAGAAGCTGAACAATTAGGCCACCCTTTGATTAATGATAAAGCTCGTGTATGTAACGATTTTCAGATTGACCGAAAGGGCAATGTGTTTATTATTACCGGAGCTAATATGGCCGGTAAAAGTACTTTTTTACGAACTGTGGGTGTTAACATGATCCTGGGAATGGCCGGCGCTCCGGTGTGTGCAAAAAAAATGGAATTTAAAATTACCAACATCTTTACGAGCATGAATATTACGGATTCGCTCTCTGAAAATGAATCCTATTTTTATGCCGAAGTAAAACGCTTAAAACAACTAGTTGATGCGGCTATGGGGAAAGGCGACCTATTAGTGCTGCTTGACGAAATATTGACAGGCACAAACACTAAAGATAAAGAAATAGCATCAAAAGCATTTGTGGAACGCTTACTGGAAATGCGCGTTACCAGCCTGATTGCTACGCATGATCTATCACTAACAAGTTTAGCTGAAAAGTATCCGGATATCATCCTCAATAAAAGTTTTGAAGTGGATATGGTGAATCAGGAAATGCATTACGACTATAAAATTCGCGATGGAGTGGCAAAGAATATGAATGCACTGGACCTGCTTAAACAAATGAAGCTGATCAAATAGGCAAGGTTCAGAAGTAAAAGATAATCTTAAACACAGATTTTTAGCTTAAAGAAAAAAGTTGACTGAGTTAAATAAGTAGATTAAACAGGTACATATCAGGATAAAACAACATATGGAAATCATTCTTAATCTTTCATGGAGAATATAAAATTTCAATTTTAACTATTTAGGCTTTATCCTGCTTTTTCATTATTCTGACGTTTTTCCGGGCTCCATACAGTTTGCTTTTTTTTATAAAAAACAAAAAGTCAATAGGATAGTTGTTAATGGATGTGCCCAGGTAATGAATTTTTATAACTCTTCCTGTTTCTTTGACTTTTATATTACCAAAAAAAGTAATTAACAATCTTCGCTCTGCTTGTTGAAAAACAAATTCAATAAGAATTATTCTTTTAGTTAATTTTACAAAAAATTCGAGGCTATGGCTACAAACTATTCTGAAGACAGTATCAGGACATTAGAATGGAAAGAACACATCCGAAGACGACCGGGAATGTATGTTGGTAAATTGGGTGACGGAGCATCTCAGGATGACGGGATCTATGTTTTGATGAAGGAGGTCCTCGACAACTCTATTGATGAGTTTATGATGGGGAATGGAAAGGAAATTCATGTTGAAGTAAAAGACCGAAAAGTGCGTGTTCGGGATTTTGGACGGGGAATACCTCTTGGAAAGGTAAAAGACGTAGCCTCTAAAATGAATACAGGCGCAAAGTATGACTCAAAAGTGTTCAAAAAATCGGTTGGACTCAATGGAGTCGGAATAAAGGCAGTAAACGCCCTTGCTAAAACCTTTATTATTGAATCCTACAGAGAAGGTAAGAAAACTTCCATTGAATTCTCCAAAGGTGAGTTGATAAGCGAAGTTTCTTCACAGCCTACCGAAGAAAAAAACGGAACTTGTGTGGTTTTCTCTCCCGACAATGAGCTGTTTGGCGATTATCACTATATTGAAGAGTATATTGAAAATATGCTCAAAACTTATGTTTATTTAAATTCCGGCCTGACAATTGATTTCAACGGAAATAAGATGTATTCAGAGAATGGCCTTAAAGATTTGCTGGAAGAAAACATGAGTTCCGATGGGCTTTATCCTGTTATTCATCTTGAAGGAGAAGATATTGAAATTGCCTTAACACATGGCAATCAGTACGGAGAAGAATATTACAGCTTTGTGAACGGCCAGCATACGACACAGGGAGGCACACATTTGACTGCTTTCCGTGAAGCATTGGTGAAAACGATAAGGGATTTTTATAAAAAAGACTATGACGCTTCTGACATAAGAACTTCTATTATAGCTGCAGTAAGCATAAAAGTGGAAGAGCCGGTTTTTGAGTCTCAGACTAAAACCAAATTAGGATCTAAGAACATCAGTCCGGATGGCCCTTCGCTCCGGAACTTTATAGGTGATTTCGTAAAAACAAAGCTCGACAATTACCTTCATATGAATCAGGAAACTGCAGATATTTTACTAAAAAAGATAGTAGAGTCTGAAAAAGAGCGAAAAGAAATAAACGGCATCAAAAAACTGGCGAAAAAACGTGCCAAGAAAGCCAATCTTCATAATAAAAAGCTTCGCGATTGCAGGATTCATTACAATAGTCAGCACGAAAGAAGAGAAGAATCAACTATTTTTATTACAGAGGGCGACTCTGCAAGCGGTTCAATCACCAAAGCCCGAGATGTGAATACGCAGGCAGTATTTAGCCTGAAAGGAAAGCCGCTGAACAGCTATGGGCTTACAAAGAAAATCGTATACGAAAATGAAGAATTCAACCTACTTCAGGCGGCACTGAATATTGAAGAAGGGCTGGAAAATCTGCGGTATAATTATATTGTAATCGCTACAGATGCTGATGTTGACGGAATGCACATCAGACTATTGCTGATTACATTCTTTCTTCAGTTTTTCCCGGATCTTGTCAAAAACGGGAACCTGTATATTCTGCAGACACCACTTTTTCGTGTAAGGGATAAGAAGAAAACTTTTTATTGCTATAACGAAGATGAAAGAAACAAAGCGGTGAAAAAAATTGGCAAAAATGCAGAAGTTACACGCTTTAAAGGACTGGGAGAGATTTCACCGGATGAGTTTAAACATTTTATACAGAAAGATATCAGGCTAGATCCGGTACGTCTCCATAAAGACGACACAATCAAGCAACTGTTATCGTTTTATATGGGTAAAAACTCCCCTCAAAGGCAGGATTTTATAGTTGATAACCTGAGAGTGGAAGAAGTACTGGAAGAAACATAAATTTATCTTATAACAAAGTTTGAATATTGACAAGAAGACATTGTTAATAAGGATTGAGCATTATGGATTATACAGAAGATAAAGGAAACGAGCAAGAACATTACAACGAGCAGGAACAAAACGGGCCCGGTTCAAATGGTGATGGCAATGGAGAGGTCATGCACCACATTACCCATTTGTCAGGGATGTACAAAGACTGGTTCCTGGACTATGCGTCATATGTAATTCTTGAACGAGCTGTGCCTCATTTAAATGATGGGTTAAAGCCAGTTCAGAGAAGAATTCTGCATACAATGAAAAAAATGGATGATGGCAGGTTTATGAAAGTAGCCAACATCATTGGTTATACCATGCAGTATCATCCACACGGAGATGCATCTATCGGTGACGCTTTGGTTCAACTTGGCCAAAAAGACCTGTTGATTGAGACGCAGGGTAACTGGGGAAATTCCGCCACAGGTGACAGTGCTGCAGCTCCACGGTATATTGAAGCCCGCCTGACAAAGTTTGCTCATGATGTGGTATTCAATCCTAAAACTACACAATGGAAAACTTCTTATGACGGAAGGAACCAGGAGCCTATCACATTACCTGTGAAATTTCCTTTGCTGCTTGCGCAAGGTGTTGAAGGAATTGCTGTAGGGCTGGCTTCTAAAATTCTGCCTCACAATTTCAATGAACTGGTTGATGGAGCCATTGCGCATCTTAAGGGAAATGAATTTACTTTGTTACCAGATTTCCCAACAGGAGGAATAGCAGATTTTGATAAATACAATGACGGAAAACGTGGCGGTCAGGTTAAAGTAAGAGCGCGAATTGAGAAAAGAGATAAGCAAACATTAGCCATAACCGAACTGCCTTTTGGAAAGACGACAAATTCTTTGATTGACTCTATCCTTAGAGCAAATGACAAGGGCAAGATAAAGATTAAACGAATTGATGACAATACAGCAGAACACGTAGAGATTCAGATTCATGTTGCGAACGGAACTTCGCTGGATAAAACCATTGATGCACTATATGCTTTTACAGACTGTGAAATTTCGATTTCTCCTAATGCTTGTGTAATAGATGATTACAAGCCAAGATTTATGGGGGTTAGCGAAATGCTACGTATTTCCACCGATAATACCAAGGACCTTCTGCGCCAGGAATTGGAAATCAAAAAGAATGAATTGCAAGAGTCATGGCACCTCTCTTCCTTAGAAAAAATATTCATTGAAAATAAAATTTACAATGATATAGAGGAATGTGAAACATGGGAAGAAATTATTGAAACCATTGACAAAGGCCTGGAGCCTTTTAAAAAGCAACTGGTCAGAGAAGTTACGCGGGAAGATATCACCAAGCTTACAGAAATCAAAATTAAACGCATATCCAAATACGACACTAAAAAGGCAGATGAATACATTAAATCTTTAGAAGAGGAGATTAAAGACGTCAATACTAAACTAGAGAATCTAACTCAGTATGCCATTGACTTCTTTAAATCTATCAAGAAAAAACATGGAAAGAACAGAAAACGTAAAACCGAAATTCGCAATCTTGAAACCATAGAGGCTACAGATGTGGTTGTACCAAATCAGAAACTTTATGTTAACCGGGAAGATGGATTCATAGGAACCGGACTTAAAAAAGCCGAGTATGTTTGTGATTGCTCTGATATTGATGAAATTATTGCCTTCCGAAGAAATGGTAAATACATTATTTCAAAAGTAGATGAAAAA
>Ga0207714_1000752_pt1 | contig 21917 bp, 32 predicted proteins | sample PonA232FremontCA_2_FD_187270 | JGI IMG/M metagenome (GOLD analysis project Ga0207714, IMG submission 187270) | Marine sediment microbial community from Fremont, CA, USA - Pond A23 Sediment 2 (SPAdes) | ecosystem: Environmental > Aquatic > Marine > Unclassified | place: USA: Fremont, California...
TTCATAATTACCTCCCTTTTGGTGTTGTGAATGCAACAATGATGCACACGGTGACGAAGCAAACTCCAGCCACCAGTGCTCCCTCCCAGTGTTCCCTAGCCGGCCATAGGTTCTGAGCTGGGCTACTGCTCAGTGCCGTAATATACAGCAGCGCGAAGGCCAGGGGGAGCAGGCCCAAAATCGCTTGCACCTTTTTCATGGATGATCCTCCTTGTCGGTTGGGGTTATCCACCCGGGGGCCCAATGGGCATGACGAACCATAGGGTCAGGACAACGATAATGATAATGATTCCTATTCGCATGGCTACCCTTCCTCCTCCTCTTCTTTGATGGGTTCAACATTGACCTTGAAGAAAAAGACTTCGGCCCGGTCGGTCACTGGCGAGTATTCCCCCGCCTGCTCGAGGGACCTTAGAGTCTTGGCGGAGAAGTAATGGGAGGCGTCCCGGAGCAGTGCCCAAAGGCTGGCTGTGTAGCCGGCGCCCTTTTTCTCAGTTACAAAAACATCTTCTAGGATGGCGCCTTCCAACCCGTCCTCGTAGTAGGCGTCCCAGGGGTCTACGCTATTGATGCGGAAGGTTTTATAGCACATGGCTGTCTCCTTTGGCCTGGGGGGGCATGCTCCCCAGGCCCGGGTTTTTGGGGTTCAATCGTCCAGACGGCAGGCCACTCGGATGGCCTCTATAAGGTCTGAGGCCCTATCCTGAGGAATGATGATTTCCTGCGGGGTGTCCCCGGTCACCTGTATGTGTAGGTCCCTCGGGGGATACGTTTCAACAAGGACCGATGGCCCATCCTTGATCAGGAATGACGCTGTGATGTGCAACTTCATATGACCTCCAGTTCGATGCCGTCGGCGATGATCCGACTGACGGTGTTCAGGTTGACGTTGCGATAGCGGGACCGACCTTCGACCGCGCCCTCCTGGGGCTTCGGGGCTTCCCACATCACCACGTATGGTTCATTGACGGCCCTGTGGCCACCCTTGGTGAAGCCATGGACACCCAGGCGCCCATTCAGGCGGCGCATTTCACCAGTCTTCTTCCGGAACTCCACTGTGATCATGCGGCCATAGGTCCGACCCAGGACCGGTCGAACTGCGTCATGGGTAATGGTCATTTTGCGTCGCATGGGGATACCTCCTAGAGGTTTGGGTTGATGTCGCCATCGGCGGGCATATAGCAGGTCGAGTCGACGAACTGCTTTATGATCTCCGGATGGTCTTTGGCCACGCCAGCTACCAGGATTGAGCCAGTGTGGTCCGGATTCTGGAGGACCATAACATAGCGGGGCCACGCCAGGTGGTGCTTGATGAGGCCGCTTCCCGGGTCGCTGTTGCCGGTGATGAATGCTCTCTGCATACCTATACCCCCCCGTTTATAGGTTCGACGTCTTGTGGCCTGACATTCTGCACTATCTCCCGGTTGGCGTCAATGTCCACACCCTGGAGGGTCCAGAGCCCATGGGGATGCTCTTCCGGGCGATGGAGCACCGTGGCCCGTTGACCCACGGTCAGAAAGTGCTCATCCTGGCCAAAGGAATCCTTACTTCGTCCGATGATTTTCACCTGGTCTGCCATACTTTCCTCCTTTTGCCCCGGGAGCACCGGGTGTGCCAGTGCTCCCCAGGGGTTTTAGCTTAGGACCCGATTCCTGGCGAAGACTGAAATGCCGGGGCCGTCGACGATGAACTCGTTGTGAGTGCCAGCGTTGTGGATCTTCCGGCGCCTCAATTCGTCGCGAGTTCCCCTCTTGTAAACGATTGTCTGAGGTGTCCTGCGCTTCACGGTGATGCGGACTATAAGGTCATGCTTGCAGATATACCGGCCATGATAGGTTGCGCCTTCCTCAAATTGTGCCATGGTTTCCTCCTTGGGGGGTTTATAGCTCAGGAGCGTGTTGGACCCAGGGTTCCTACCCTCGACGCTTTCCGAGCCCAGGCGGGACCGCTTACCGTGCGGTAGGCTGTCCCATGGGTGCCCTGAGCCTAGTTGGCAGGGGGGTGGGGACCCCGGGGTGGGTCCCCCACCTGGACTAAACCGCAGGGTCTGTTGTGACGGTATTGACCCGGATTTGGTCCGCCAAAGATTCGGCTTCATCCATGTTCCGTAGGAAGAACACGACTCTGTCATGCTCGTTTGTGTTTTCGATCTCGACGGTGACGAATCCATTGTGCTGGCAAACCCTGATGCCCATATCCTCGACGTTGTCGATGTGCAAATGTGTCAACATGGTGACACCTCCTGTGGTTTTGGTTGATAACCAGGGCCGCTTGCAAGCCCTAGGGAGCATGCCCCTGGGGCCTGCTGGTGGACCTAGTTGTAGGCATCTTGTGTCCCTGCCCGGATCTCCAGGACTGTGGTGGTGGTCTTCTTGCCGGGTTCGTGCCAGGTGACGCCGTGGATTCCTCGATGCCGGGCGATGCGCTCCATTAGGTCGTAGACTCCATACCCGAGCTTCCGGGGTTCCTTGGGGTAGCTGGCAAAGATGGGTGCCACGGTCCCATCGGAGCGCCGGGCAGCCCTGATCAGGTCGTCCAGGGTATGCGATAGGTCTTCTTCCGACTCCTGGACATTCAGGACTGAGCTTGCATGGATCAGGGAGTAATCCTCGTCCAGGTCCGATTCGGGGCAGTCTAGGTCGTATCCCACCACCTGGAAACGCTCCAGGTCCTCCAGGCGAAGCGCCATTTGAGTGGTGATGGTGCCGGCCCCACAGCCGAAGTCAAGGATCTGTCCGGGGCGAAAGTCTCCGGGGTTGTTTCGGATTCGGCTGACCACGAAGGCGGGGAGCACTCCCCAGGTCCAGGAGCGGGCTGTTTTTTGTCGGGAATCTTGCATGGTTACCTCCTTGGTTTCTTGGTTGAAAATCCCTACCTACATTGCGGAGCCCCGAATGCCGGGGCTCCAGCTTGTAGCCAGGAATCAGATGCCGGTATCGACGGCGCAGGTCTCGTCCAGTTCGTCGGTGAGCCGGTCAATGAATGCCTGCTCTACCCTGGAGTTTTTGAGCTTCCGGGCCAGCCAGGGCGCCGGATAACCCTTCCGGTCCCGGATCTCGATGATGTTGATGTGTCGGGGCTCATCAGGCTCGATAGGTCGGCCCTTGACCAGGCGACCGTTGATCTTTTCGGTTGCCCTGGCGCCCCGAGTGGCCGGGACAACTTCAAAGTCTACTTTGCAGGGGATGCCTGCAATGTCCAGGTCGATGGTTTCCCTTGTGCGTCGCATATGGGCCTCCTTTGGACCTCCGCCCCCGATTGGCAGGGGCAGTCAGCCCCGGGGTTTATGGTTTGCTGAGAGCTGTTGGACCCAGGGTTCCTGGAGCATTGTCCGGGCTCACGGGGCCGGGACCGTGGCTGCCCTGTGAGGCTGGAGCGGGGTGGACCTGTTTCACGTGAAACAATGGCGGATCCTGTAGAGTGCCCTGGGTAGGTCCAGGGCACTATGGCAGGATTCGCCATTAATGCTGCACAAAGAGCATGTGTGGCTCTTCAAGGCACCAGTCACAGTCACGACCACAAATGGGGGTATTCTTAAGGCCCGGCATTGTGGCGGGGCATATAGGGATGTTGTATTCTTGCTCTTTTTTCCGGACCCACTCCAAGGGTCCATAATTCAGGGACCCATCCGGGAGGATGGAGTCTACCAGGTTCAGGCCTGGCGTTGTGACCTGACCTCGGTCGTATCGTTTGGAATAGGTCCACGTTCGGACTCCCTTGGCTCGATACGCCAGGTCAGCGATATCGTTCCAGGTCTCGAAGTATTCTTGGTTGAAAAAGTCTCCGGATTCATGGATGCGGATGCCCTTTAACGGCTGCTTCTCCAGGATGTAGCGGACCGCATCATAGAGGATATGGGGACCATGCTTTTGGAGCACCTGCAGGTTTCTTTCCCGGGCCCGTCGAGCTGAAGGGTATATTCGTTCGGCTTTGAGCGCGTAGCATCCGGGGCATGATTGCTTGCAAGTTCCGTTCGAGCCGGCTCCAGCTGGTAGATTGAAAATAAGGACATTGCCGCTGATTTTGCGGTTTCCCAGGGAGAAAGTTAGGTAATCCTCGGGAGTTACGAAAGCATGGAGATAGGATCCTTTTCTCTTTAATGATAGCATGCTGAATTTCCTCCGTATTTTACTGTTAGAAGGGTAGGTTGGCAAGTCCAATCGCCACGATTGCGGCCATTCCGGACAAGTAGGTGATGGCGGCTGCAATGGCTCTTAACATTGCCTTATCCTCCTGTTATGATTGAACATATTGTCCTCCGGGAGAACCTGCAATCTGGAATTGCGGGTTCTCCGGGAGCCAGGAACACCGGTGGTGCTCCCGGTCCGGTCGCTTCGACGCCTTGTCTATCCCTGGCCAGAGCGCTGGGTATCCCAACGAATCTTTTAGTGGCCGGGGCGATTGAGCTTCCACCTGGAGATCCCCGGTTTCTCAGTGGTCAGCTTTCTGATACTTCCGGCAATTGGTCCAGTGGGACCCCGCTCAATCTATGTGGAAAGAGCCGCTGGGAGCTTTGAGCGGCTCCCAGTTGCCTTGTTGAGTCCCCGGTTGAAGAGGATTTTCCCGACAAGGCAAGTCCAGAATAGGATATCCCGGCGCTGAGGTCAATGGGTTCAATGAATTGGTTGGGTCTGTCAAAGTCCCCATCATACGGGAATTGAGAGCTAGGTGTATAAATTTTATACAGAAGTTTGGTGAGCCTAACTTTGCTGAGTTCCCATCAGCCGGGGATTTCAGGGGATAGGCCATGCAATTCAGGAGTGATGGGGATCGAGTGTAGGTGACTGGAATGACTGGAGATATGGATTCAATTAATGTTTTGCTTAAATGGATGGGTTGCAGTAGGGTTGCAATGTTGCGACACTCCACTTTCACCTACCGACCGTTAATTGAGGCAGGAGTAGTAATCATTATCACCACGCAAAGATCATGCCAACCTACCGCACGGTAAGCAGTGGCACGCCTTTTGCCTAGCAAGAATCGTGCCACTTTAATATGGCACACCTTTTGCCCTGCAAATATCATGCCAACCTACCATGGCATACTTTTTGCCCAGCAAAAATCGTGCCATCAATGTTCCCTGATATTCTGACCGACCGTCCGGTAAGGAGGAGCGACCGACCGTCCGGTAAGCGCTGACTGACCGTTCGGTAAGGACCCCCCTTTGGGGGGGTTCGGGGGGGTGTGTATATCTTATATCCGACCCAATCGGTGCGCACCCAATTCCCACTGGAGGTAGGACTTCTCTCTGTGCGCCGCCGCCACCCGGGAATTTGAGGCAGCACCATGCCAAAAAATTGACACCCCCAGGAGCACTATGCACCCAGGGGCGTTTCCATTTTGAAGATTGAAATTTTGGACTTCAATCTGCAAAATATCATGGGAATTTTGGATTCCAAGGGGCCGACCGGGCCGACTTCGGACTATGGATCTCCACCACCTTGTAGAGCCCCCCATCAAATTCCAGGGCTTGGTCAGCCATAGCGTTGTCCTGCCATTCCCGAGCCTCACATCGGCAGCCCAAAACATAACCCAGTGTCCCCGCCAAAACGATTCCAAATGCCATCCACATATTATTTCCCCTCCTCCTTCGCCCGGGTCAACGCCCGAGCCTTTTCAATGGTTTCCCGCTTCACCGGCTTCCCAGTGTCCACGGACTCCAAGAACCTCTGGAGCACTGTGTGGGCCTCACTCTCCCAGGACCACCCCTTCTCGTAGCAGTCCCGGCATACCTTGCTCCCAATGAGCTTTGCCCCGCCACAACTCGGGCAGAGGTCCCATTTCAGCTTCCTCTGCGTCCGGGTTCCGCCGTCAGACCTCCGGAATTGCTGAACTTCATACTGCCAGCTCTCGCCTTTTTTACCCATCAAAAAATCCTCCTGTTAGGTCTTAAACCCCCCCTGTGTTAGACTTATTTCCAATCATATCAGTAATTTATCCCTTTTTAGCAATCGAAATCGGGGTGTGGGGGTTGCGACTCTGCGTTGTGTTTCATGGGGGGGTGTGACTTCCGCGTCTCTCCCCCCCTTTTTTTATTTTACTAATTCCCAGGGGGGGTGGTTAATTGGTTATTGCAGTTATATCCACGCCATTCGAGAACTCAGCTTTAACACCATCTTAACCATTTAACACCTCTTCCAGGAATCCCCGGCACACCCCGGTTCGCGCCAGTCAGCCACCATGCTCCTCCCCTCCTCTCTGCTTTGGGTCCAATCCAGAAGGGCCTGGAGCCACATGGTCTCCGAGACCCCCTTGAATGTGACCGCGTCCAGCATTCCCCGAATCTCGGCCCAGTCCCTGGCCAACTCCCGGGCCATCCTTCCAATGGCTTCTTCCCAGGGCTCTCCATCGCCCAAGCCCAGCCTCCTTTGCAGGCAAAGCCATGGAGCGGTCGTCACCACTTCCATCTCCAGGTCAGCCTGAAACCTCCGCGCCATCTGGACCCAGGGCTCCACACTGGCCCGACTGGGGAAGACATCATCCACGACGACCTGGTCTTCATCCCGGAGCAGTGCTCCCGCCATGGTTTGCCCCACGGCCTGGACCATCGGCTCCAGGGGCCACCAACATACGTGGCCCCACTCCCGCCGAATCGAGTCCAGACGGACCACTGTCCTTCCGCCGCCTGCCTGGGACGACTTTCCCGCCCCAGGCAACCCATTCATCAGCACCAGCCGTTTACTCATATTCCAAAAGCTCCTTCATGTCTTCCCTCATTTCAACGTCAGCATCCCGCAATTCCTCAGGATCAACGCCCATTGAGTCGGCGAACGCCTCCCTCATTGTGTCGTAGTCTCCCAGGATCACGATCCGGAACTGGCCCACTGATGTTGTCGACACATCCTCATCCCTTTCGGACACACCAGCCACGTCCCCCACATGCTTCTTCACCTTCCTCACTTTCTTCCAGGTGGCCCTATTTGTAGCCACATTACTATCACCGAACACCTTCTTCAGCCGGTTGGTGAAGTCGCTCTGACCGATCATGGGCCCTCTTCCACCACGAAGCTCTTTCACGCGCTCCACGTAGTCCTGGAACAGGCTTTCCGCCGGCATGACCATTTCCCAGCCACGTCCGGCTATATCCTTGCTCACCAGCCAATCTGACCAGACCTTCAGGAATGGATCCATCCCCCTAAACTTCTGCTCAGTCTTGGCCTTCGTGTTCGGCGGATTGGGCATCCTTTTATTCTCGGGCTCTTCTGCCTGATGCTCCAGAAAGTAGAGCAGCGCCTCTGGCCCACCGGTATCCAGCTTATTCCACATCTCGGACACGATCCTGAGATCCCAGTCTTCCCGACCTACCATATCGAATATAGCAAATCTGCGATCATTGGGACCCACCGGCACAACCCAGTCCTCATTACTCGCAATCATCATGTGGAGCTTGTTCTCGATCTCAAAGGCGTCCTTCCCCTTGATCTCCACAGTCCTCTGCGGATCAGTGATCATGTGCTTCAGCTCACCTTCAGCCCGCTTGTCACCGCCCCAGATGGCCTCATCAGCAAATAGCAGCGCCTTGTCGGCCAGGTGCGCGTTGAAACGCCCCACAAAGTGCTCAGGCTGACTGGCTGTAATGAAGTGGCTCCCGAAGATCCGGCTCATATACTGCCCAATGATGCCCTTCCCAGACCCCTGGAAGCCCCGGAAGACAAGCGCGGTCATGGGTCCCGTGTCTGGGTGCCGCACCAGCGAGGTCAACCACCTGACGATGTAGTTGTAGCATTCCTCGTCTTCCCCAGCCACATGCTTCCACAGGTGCTCCAGGAAAGGCTCCACCGCTTTGTCGTCCCTCCTTGGCTCCACGGCAAAGCCCCTCCACAGGTTCAGGAAGCTGCTCTTCACTTCCTGGCGGGGGCGGAACACCATATTTTCATACGTGTTCCTCTCCGGGCTTTTCAGCCAGAAATCCAGCCAGTTATCCTTCTTCAACTTCCCATCCGAGTCTTCCCACCGGACCCACTGGTTTGCCATCAGTGTGCGGAGGTTCGACGTTGAATAAAACCGAAGGGGTTGCCCGTGCTCCGGCGGCAGCGCTGCAATCGTGACCGTCCCCGACGTGGCCACCACAGCATACAGCTTATTCATTTGCTCCAGGATATCCCCCGGGTGAGGGTCCTCCGACTTCCATGCCGAGTCCACCTTCCGACGTGCTGTCTCCTTATCGAACTGCGGGTGGCAGTTCTCGGCCAGCTGATCAACGATAGCGTAGGCCTGCCACTTTGACAGCCCCCGATGGTAGCAGCTTGTGGCCACCTGGAACAGTCGTTCGTCCCGTTCACCCTCCTGAAAAACAGGAATTTTGTCCCCCTGCGAAAGGGGAGAATCCGACTTTTTGGCCTTCTTTGAAAGCCAAGTATTACAGACCAGGGTGAGCCCGTCCTGGGCGTCCCCCACGTCATCCTGGCAATTCTCCATCTGGTTGAAGGTCATCGTGAAAAATCGCTTCTGCGAATAGACCTCCAACCCCAGGTGGTCGTCCTTATTCTTCACCCCCTGGGGTATGCTCCCGATCCCTATGAAGTGCAACCCCGTCCCCGAAGGGGAGAACTCTCCATACGTTGACTCTCCCAGCCGGTTGATCACTGACTCAGCGACCTCATTGAACCCTTCCGGGCCCCTGCACTTGTCCACGTCCACACCAAAGAACGGATCATTCCTCGTGAAGACAAAGCCAAGACCATACTGCCCTGGGTTTTGCTCCTGCATCTCCAGGGCCTCATGGTAGGAAGCCCAGGTTGTCTTCGCTGTAGTGCTGGCTGCCTGCCCAGTTTTCGGGTCGATGGGCACCTTCCGATCATTGATCGTGGCCCAGCACACCCACTGCTCATAATCCTTCAGCGTTTCGAGCATAATTGCTCCCTCGTTTATTGGTTCAACCCAGTGCTCCTAGAAATGCACTCTATGGAGCATGGCCACCCTTCTGCTCGTTCCTTTGTCCTGCGGTCGCACTCCTGGTTCAATGGGCACCACTGACATACCTTCACTACCCCATCTCCAACGATCCCCTGAAAAGGCTGACCGCATACCGGGCAATGGATGAGATGTTGACATTCCCCGGTGAATACACTCATAGCCACATACCCCGCCTCCTTGACATTTTTGAGAAACTTTACTACCTTGTCAAGATGGAACAAATACTCACCCAGTTCGGGTCCATCCTGAACCTCCAATCCCAAGGGAAATCTGTGGACGAAATCGCAGAAGTTAACGGTTTAACCCCTAACCAGGTCCACCTGATCCTAAGCTACCATTCGAAAACCTACCAGGATCAGAAGGACCTGTCAAGGAGCACTAATGCCCAGGAAGAAGAAGACGACGGTTGAATCCGAGGCCCCGGCTGTCGAGACTGAGCAACCGGATATCTCCAAGGCAAAAACCAAAAAAACCCCGGAGAAGACCAAGAACCGAACCAGTGCTCCCAAGCGGAAGCCCCCGGAACGGGGGTTCTACGACCCTAAGCCTGGCGTCAAGCAGGCTCGCAAGGAGTCCCTGATCTATTGGCTCTCCCAGTGGCCGGAGGGCGAACTCCCTCCCAGGAGCCGCTGGAATGAAGCTATGCCCAAGGATCCTCCGCCCCCAGGGTGGACAAAAGCCCAGCTCGAGACCAAGAGCTTCTCCGGCGGTCTTTACCAGAAGTTCACCCCGGCTGAACTGGATGATATCCAAACACAGGCTATCAACAAAAAGATCAAGAATATGGGCTCGAAGGCAGTCAACGTCCTCGAGAAGCTCTATGAAAATGCTCTCAATGGCGACACTGCCTCGGCCAAGGAGTTCCTCAACCGTGTCATTGGTCCCGTCAACCAGCAGATCGACCACAAGGTTGGCCCGGACAACGATCTCAAGAGCCTGCTTGGCCGCTTCAGGGCCAGCGACGCAGCCGCAAAGCCGGAGATCGACAGCGAGGGCTTTGAGATCATAGAGGGCGACATGCCCGAAGAACTTGAAGGAGACATCGAAGATGAGCTACCGGAAGAAGATTCAGCACAAGATCGACGAGGGCAAGGAGAAGGCGACGAAGAAGAAGCCGGGCCCGAAGAAGGGCCAGTCGAAGACGACGTCCCAGACGAAAAAACAGACATCGTCATCCGAACAGAAGAGGGGTCCGGGACGTCCCCCGAAGGAGAAGAGCACTCATAAGCGCCCGCTCCAGATAAACCCGGAGCACCAGCCGGCCTCGGAAACGGACTTCCAGCGGTGTCTCAAGTCCCGGCTGTGGCGCCTGAACAACCTTTACACGATCCGTAACAAGCAGGGCAAGCTCCAAACCTTCAAGCTCAAGCCTGAGCAGAAGGAGCTTCTGTCCAACATGCACAATCGGAACGTGATTCTCAAGGCCCGGCAGCTCGGAGTCTCCACCTTCTGGCTCATCTACATGCTCGACGCGGCCCTATTCTACCCAGGCGTTGAAACGGGCTGTATCGCCCACACCAGGGAAGACGCCCAGGAACTCTTTGAGAACAAGGTGAAGCTGGCATACGACAACCTTCCCCCCGAAATCCGGAACATGCACAAGCAGACCTCGGACAGCGCCAGGAAGCTGGCCTTCGAGAATGGATCCAGCATCCGCATTGGGACGTCCTTCCGCTCCGGGACTCCCATGATTGTCCTCGTCTCCGAGTTTGGCTGGATCGCCAACAAATACCCCCATCAGGCCCGGGAGATCATGTCCGGGACCTTCAATGCCGTTCCGGCAAACGGCATCCTGGTGGTGGAATCTACGGCCATGGGCAACGAGGGCGAATACTACGACCTTGTCCAGCAGGGGCGGAGGCACCAGGCCGCAGGAAGCCGTCTCACAGCCTACGACTTCAAATTCTTCTTTTTCTCCTGGATCGACGCCGACGAATACCGGCTCAATTCGGACGATGTCACCGTCCCCAAGGAGATGCACGAATACTTCCAGCGCATCGAAAGGGAAACCGGTAAGGAGATCGACCGGGAGAAACGCGCCTGGTATGCCGCAAAGTCCGGATACCAGCTCTCCCCAGAGATGAAGCGCGAATACCCGAGCACACCGGACGAGGCCTTCGAGACCTCAGTCGAGGGCACCTACTACTACGATGAGATGTTCCAGACCCGTGAGCAGGGGCGCCTCACCGAATTTCTCCCGAACAAGCACAAGGTGGTCGACACGGCCTGGGACCTGGGCTACCGGGACGCAACATCCATCATATGGTTCCAGATGATCGACCCACTAAATATTTACGTCCTCGACTACTACGAAAACTCTGGCGAAGGGTTCGAGCACTACGCCGACGTCCTGGCCCGCAAGCGAGACGAGCACGGCATCGTCTACGGCAAACACTATGGGCCCCACGACGTGGGACAGCACAGCCAGCAGACCGGCCAAACCATGCTCGACTTCGCCAGAGGTCTGGGCGTCCAGTTCACCGTGCTTCCCAGGGCCAGGGACAAACAGGATCTGATCGAATGTGGACGCAGAGTTCTACCACTGTGCCACTTCAACATTGCACGGTGCTCCCGGCTGGTTAGTTGTCTTGACAACTATCGGAAAGAGTGGAAGACCGCCTATGGCACCTGGGGCGACAAGCCACGCAAGGACTGGACAACCCATGGTGCAGACGCCTTCCAGATGATGGCCTACGCCGTGGAGAACTTCGGCGGATCCCAGAATCGGATGACCGCAGATAGGGCTCGCCAGCTTTATGAGCAGTTTGCCCCACCAGCCCTGTAACTTGTAACCTTCCATTACAGGTTCGTGGCCTCGTGGGGGTTGCACAGCTCTAACAGGCGTGTTATACTTGTGTCAACCCTTACCCTGTAGGAGGACTGCCATGATTTACTATCTCGTCGGTTCCATAATCCTGAATGTCATTCTTCTTGGCGGCATCGGCTACCTGGGCTACCGCACCTATAAGTTGACGGAGTTCCATGCTGAGTGGTCTATCAGCGATGACGCCCTCGATGGTAGCGCTAAGAAGAAGAAGGAGTAACCTATGGCTGATACAGCTCGAGACAGCCAGCTGTTCTCGGAATACAAAGAGGCCCATGACATCGCCACCCGGCAGATGGACCGCTTTTACCACGAGGCGCAGACGGATCTGGAGTTCTATTTGAACAACCAGATTCCTACGGACGAGTATAACTACTTGTCCAGACAGCGTCGTAACGCCCTGGTCTTCAACAAGATCAAGAAGATCAGCAACCTGATAAGCGGCTATCAGCGGAATCACCGCAAAGCATTCCGGGTGGCCTCCCGTCATGGCGGAGGCGCCGGGACAGCCGAACAGCTTGGCAAGGTGCTCCATCAGGTGATGCTGGACCAGGGTGGCTTTGAGCAGCTTTCCAAGGTTTTCGAACAGGGGCCTGTGAAAACCGGGTTCGGCCTGGTCAACATCTACAATGATTTTTCAGCCGACCCTATTTGCGGGGACCCACGGATTTCCTACGTCCCCTGGAACCACTTCTTCATAGATCCCCATTTCACCAGGATCGACCTTCAAGACTGCGCCTTCATGGGCCGCCGCGCCCTGTTGAGCCGGGAGGAAGCTAAGGCCATTGCTCCCTGGGCTCGGAAACAGATCGAGGACATGCCCAAGAAGTCCTACCAGGATTCCATGTTCCGCTTTCTGGCCAAATCCTGGGACGTGCTCCAGCAGGATCTCCATGCCCTTGATGAATACTGGAAGCTGGACCACAAAGAGGTCACAATCATCGTGGACACGTCCTCAGGCAAGTGGCAGGAATGGCCGGATGGTGCCGGAGAGGAGCGTCTCCAGCTTCTGCTCCAGAATAATCCCAATCTTCGGACCAAAAAGCACGTCAAGCGTAGCGTGAAGTTTATCCAGTTCCTGGACGGTCACAAGCTCTACGAGGGCCTGGATCCCTTGGGTATCGACGACTACAACTTCGTTCCCTTCCTGGGCTTCTTCGACTACGAATACCACGACTGGCAGTATAAGCTCCAGGGCGTTATTCGCCCACTCCGGGACCCCCAGCGGGAGACAAATCGCCGGCGATCCAAGATGGTCGACATCCTGGACAGCCAGATCCACTCTGGGTGGGCTGCCGAGGAAGGCTCGGTAGTTGATCCCAGCGCTCTCTACCAGACTGGCCAGGGCAAGGTTGTCTGGACTGAGCAGAACAAGCTGGATCGCGTCAAGCAACTCCAGGGCGGGGACATTCCCCAGGGACTGTTCCACCTGGCTCAACAGATGGACAATGACATCATGGAAATCGGAGGGATCAACTCCGACATGCTGGGCGAGAGTCCCACAGGCGAAGAGCGCAATAGCTCCACTTTGTCGGCGCACCGTCGACAACAGGGAATGACTACCCTCCAGGAGCTTTTCGATAACTACTACGAGGCCAAGGGAGAAGTGGGCCGCAAGCTCCTACGAGGTATCCAGGAAAACTGGACCGGGTTCAAGGTTCGGAACTACCTGGGTGAGAAGCCCGAGTCCGCTTTCTTCGCCCCCAGGCTAGTGGAGAACACCATTACCCTGGAGGATGCTCCCTTGACCACGACCCAGCGGCAGCTGGAATACATGCAAAAGATAGAGCTGAAAGCACAGGGTGCTCCCATCGGCTGGTCTGAGGTTCTCAAGAATGCTCCCCTGGAAGGCAAGGACGATCTCCTTAAGAGCGTCCAGCAGGCTGAGCAGAAGCAGGCCGAGGCTGCAGAGTTTCAGCAGCAGCTTGAACAGGCCAAGCTCAAGGAGGATATTGCCAACACTGCGGAGACCCGCTCTGAGACAGCCCTCAATAAGGCCAAGACAGTCAGCGAGATCCATAAGACCCAAGCCGACGTGGCTCAGACAGAGCACAACATCCAGTCTGCTGAAAAGGACCGCATGCTCCGACTCCTTGAGATCGCCACCCAGACTGACCAGGCGGAACGGGAGATGGCTTCCAAATCCGATTCAGGAAGGCAATAGGTATGGAGCTGGGCACAGGTATTTCCATAGCTGGCCTTGGCCTATCACTGACAGGTGTATTCGCCATAGTCATGCGTTTCCTTTCTGCCAGCAAAGACAGGGCCACCAACGATAATTCTTCCTCCATCACCTATGCTACACGGGAGGATATACGGGCAATAGAATCCCGGCTGGACGAGTTCTACGCCGACCTGTGCAGCAAGATCGAGACCCGTATGCGAGAGATTCGAGACACCCTGAAATCTCGAGAGGAGCGCTGCATGAGTCGGGCCGAACGCATCGCCAGCATTGAGCAACAGCAGCGGCAGCATACCCAGATAGTGAACGCTATCAGTCGCCGTGAGGACAAACACGCTTTCAAGGATGGTGACGTCAAGGCTGAGATCGGGTTCGGACATCGAAAAGAGAATGGTGACAAGGACAAGCAAACAACCTATATAGGAGGATAGGCATGGCCAAAAAGAAAAAGACCAGTAAGCAATCCTGGAGCGATAAGCAACTAAAGCAGATGGGTTACCGGGACTATAGAGTTAAAGCTGCCGCCAAGGGTAAAGAGCCTATGACCAGGGAAGAATACCAACGGCGTGTTTCAGCGGACCGCTCTGTCGAGCAGCAGAAACGCAACAAGACGGGCATCCCTGGGAAAAAGAAGAAAAAGTAGGAGGGAGATATGCCGTCGAAGTCTAAGAAGCAGCAGCAGGCTGCCGGCGCGGCCTATGCTGCCAAATGCAAAGGTGAAAAGAAGACGCCCAAGAAGGGCGCTTCCAAAAAGATGGCGAAGAATATGAGCTGCTCCCAGCTCAAGGACTACGCCAAGAAAAAGAAGGGATGATACCATGATGGTCCCCATTGCATGCACTCGATGTGGCTCGAACCGCACTGAATATCAGGCCCACGACACCCTTGTTCCTGGGACAGGAATAGGCTCGGTCCCGGCCAAACACAGAACAGCGTATGCACTTGTGTGCCCCAGCTGCGAGGCTACTTCTCGCATCTACATGCCGCCTGTGCTGTTTGTCAGGGGCAGCAATGGAGTGGACCTGTCTTTTGTGCATGAGGATCAGGGACGCTAGTGGGTTGACAATGATTACTGTTCGTGCTACATTAGGAGCTATGGCAGGCCGCCACTGCCAAAACATGGGCGTATTCACGCCGCCGCCGGGCGTGTAAGCGTATCGTTTGTTAAACCTTAAATGCGGGCGAGGAGAGTGAGTTATGCCAGAACTCGATTATGAACCGGGCGAGGATCAGAGCCAGGGTTACCAAGAGGGCTCCCAAGGTTCTGAGGGCCAGGACGCCGCTGGTCAAGGCCAGAAGACCGTGCCCCTGGAAGTGCTCCAGTCGGTGCGGGAAGAGAAGAAGGCGGAAGCCCAAAAGCGCCAGGAGCTTGAGGATCGCCTTCGACAGATCGAAGCCCAGCAAGCCCAGGCGGCTCCACAGCAGGGACAAAGACAGTCCCAGGACCCCCTGGAGGAGCTGGACGATGACGAGTTCCTCACTGCTGGTCAGGTCAAAAAGTTGCGACAGCAAGACCAGCAGCAGTCGCAAGCTGTTCTCGCTGAGATGCAGCTGCGACAGACTACCGAGGACTACGACGACGTGGTCCAGAACCACCTACCAGAGCTGATCAAGCAGGACCCTGCTTTGCAGCAGGATCTGGCTAATGCTCCCAATCCTTTCCGGATGGCCTACCGGCTCGGTAAGGAATACAAGGAGCGTGTGAAGGGTGGTCAGACTGGGTCGACCGACCAACCGGACAGCCAGGAGCAATCCGAGCTGTCCAAGGCCTTGGAAGACCAAGGAAACAAGCCGGGTAGTGCTTCCCAGGCGGGCAGTTCTACCCAGGCCCCGGCTTCCGGCGCAGACCGCTATTCCCACATGGGACGCAAGTCCCCGGAGGATCTCGATGCCGAGATCAAGGAGGCGAAGCGCCAGGCGAGAGCCGGGGGATAAACCCTACAAGGAGATAAGTTATGGCTGATACGCTTACAGTCCGCTCGGACATTCAGCACCAAGACATCCAGACCTTTAGATAGTGCATCGTAGGAGGTCTTTGTGGGAAAGGCTAACCACATGGCAAAATTCCACCTGAACAACGGGAACCCTAAGTGCCCAAAGGCATATGGCAACCCGACCGAAGGTGCGGCTACTAGGCTTGCATACATCGCCGGTTTTTTTGACGGCGAGGGAACCATCACCATTGCACGTAACGCACGTGGCAATAAGCCCTACTACCATAGGATCAGCGTTGCGATTACTTCGACCGATCTGGAAGTGCTCCAGCTGATACAAAAATGGTTCCCAGAAGGCAAGATTATTGAGGCTCACGACAAACGGGCCAAAAGCCATTATAGGGACGCTTACCGTTACCAGATAACAGGACCTAGAGCATACAGAATGCTCGTGTCGCTCCAACCTTATCTGGTGCTCAAACGGAGACAAGCAGCCCTGGCGATTGGATTTTATTGGCTCTTCTTCAAGAAGAAGCCAATCACGGCCCCGACAAATGGTGTGCCTCAAAGAATTGTGGACCAGCGCAACAAATTCTACTGGAAAATGCGTGAGCTGAATCGGTCCATAGGCCTAGGAAGACCCCGCATCACGGGCAGAGACTGAGCGGTGGAACCCCTTCTGGGGATGCGACAGTCCGGTCCCTGGGGAAACTCAGGAGTCGACGCTACGACGAAACCCTGCTTCGCAGGGCTCATCCGTATGAGGTTCACGGGAACTTCGGCCAGTCCCGTCCCATGCCCCAGAACGCCGGGGATAAGATCCATTTCCGGCGCTATGAGAGCCTGGGCCTGGCCACCACGCCCTTGAATGAGGGCACCAACCCCGATGGAAGGAACCTGAGTGTCACCGACATCCAGGCCAGCCTGCAACAGTATGGTGACTACGTTCACATCACTGACCAGGTCGACCTGATGGCTCGGGACCCGGTTCTTACCGAGACCGCCGAGTTGCTCGGCGAGCAGATGGGCAAGACCCGTGACGTTCTCGTCCGGGACGCCATCCTGCGCGACTACGTTGAGCGCATCCAGAATGACGGCGAGAGCAAGGTGGACGTCAGTGGATCCATCTCCGACGCGGAGCTGGAGACCGCAGTCGACGATCTGCTCACTGCCGATGCTCGGTTTATCACCGGCGCGATCCGACCGAGCACTGGTTACAACACCGTGCCTATTCGCCCGGCTTACGTGGCCATCTTCAACCCGAACCAGCGAAAAGCTGTTGAGGCCTTCTCGGATTTCGTGCCCGTTTCCGAGTATCCCAGCAATGAGAACGTCCTCGATGGTGAGTGGGGCGCCGTGAAGAACGTGCGCTTCGTGATGTCCACCCAGGCCGACAATGGCGAGCTGGACACCTGGCTGAATAACCATTCCAGCCTGTCCAGCTATACCAACGGCAAGGTGCTCCCGATCTTCGCGGCTGACGCCTACGGCGTGACCGAGCTGACCGGCGGGGCTGCTGCCAATATCGTGAAGGTTCAGGGCGGAACGTCCGATCCTCTCGAGCTGCGGCGCACTTCCGGCTGGAAGATGCTTATGACCGCCATGGTCCTGAACCCCAAGTTTATGACCATGATCGTGAACTGGAATGGCGACCACGCCTAGTCTCTAGGCGGTAAATAAGGGCCCCTTCACGGGGGCCCTATCCTAAGAAGGAGGTAACTATCATGGTTCCTGTGATCGCAAGAAAAGAGGTCACGCTGTCCTCGGGCAAGGCCGATGTGAATCTGGGGTTCGTTCCAGATTATGTCGATATCCAGGCTGGGCCCTATAGCTCGGCTTCCAGTGGTGACATTGTCACCATGAAGGGGAAGCCCAGTGCGGGTAGCTCCAGCGCCAAAATCGTGGGTGTTGCCCATAGTGGCGCGTCCAGTGCGGCCCAGATTGCCACCATCAGCGGCAATGAGGTCAAGCAGATGAGCGACAGCTACCACGGCTTGAGCCTGGATTTCTCCAGCACTGCCGGCATTGCATCCAGCGGTGATCTCACGGTTATGGCCTTCCGCCATAACGGCTAATCGAAGTCATCTGGCCCGGCAGTGCTCCTGTCGGGCCAGTTTGGCTCAAACCACAAAGGAGCGGTTTGTGTCATTCCACTGGAAACCGGATGCTTTTGCGAAGTATCCCAAATTTATTGAACAGGTCCGCCGAGTCGTGGACCAATCCCCCGGTCTGTTCATCCGCCGAGAAGACGGAAGAATAGCCCATAATACCCACCAACAGAGTTTGGACTCCCCCTGGATTTTCATCCGAACTGACCCAATCCGCCATTGTCAGCTGTGGAACGCCATCTACTGGTCCGCCCTGGGGGTGCTCCCCTCCTTTTGTCGCTTCTGTTGCTGGAAGGTCGTGGCCCGTCCCCAGACGGTAAGGGATCTGTTCGACCTGTATGAGGTCTTCTGGAAGCTCGGCGTCAATGGCAAGGTCGGCCTAGACATCCGGGAATACACTGGTAGCCCCTATGGTGGGTTCATTTACAACGACTCCCTCAAGGAAGGCCAGGAAATGCTCCAGAAGGTCCGACAGACCCTCCGGGAGCACTGGCTGGAATCCAGGATTCCCACCTTCCTGAAACGGGGATGCACCGAGATGGAACTGGCCGTCCCGTCAGACCAGTGGGACAACGTCTCCCAAGAGCAGCTCGAGAAAGAGCAAATGCTCAATGAAATTTTCGTGAAGACCGAAATGACGGGCGGTGCCAGCCCTTGGCTGATCCAAGATAAGAAGCACCGCTTTATTCGCCATGCTCTGTCAATCGGGGACTCCACCTGGAAGGAGCTGGTCGAGGATCCGTCCAGCTATGTCCCCCACACGGTATGCTACGACGACCGGGAAACTTTCGAGGCCAGCATGAGCCCCGAAGGGGATGCCCGGGCATACGAGAACGAATAGGAGCGTTCACATGATGCGAAGCAGACACCTCAAGAAGCGCCGCTATAGGCGCTATCTCCGGAACATGCGGGCGAGAAATCGCCGGAATGAGGCCTTCTCCTTCGAGGATTGGGTCCTGCAAAAATACGGCCCGAACGAGCCTGCGGCCACCCAGGAGCAGGGTTCTCAACTGGAACCCGAGCCAGGTGGTGCAGTGCTCCAGGTCGAGGAAGACGCATAAGGAGAAAAGTCCATGTTTCGAGAACTTCAAAAAATCCGGGAGCATATCCGAACAGTCATGGGGATCAGCGGTGCTGTTCTTGATGAAGGCCGGATTGATGAATACATCAACCTGATTTACAGGGATGTATTGCCCCAGGTTCTCCAGCCTCCGGAGCTGAAGAACGAGTTTTATATTACTCTCTCCTCTGGGGAAGGGGATTATGGGATCGACCCTGATATGCTGTCTATTCTGGGCCCATCCTACATTGAAACAGATCCCCTCCACGTGACCACGGATGCAGAGTGGTTTTGGAAACGCGCCCGGGATCGAGATACTGATCCTCAGAAGAAACCTTATTTGGCCCTTTTGTTCTCGAATCAGTTCAAGTTTTATCCGGTTCCTGATGGTAACTACGTGTTCTACACAGTAGCTCTAGCTAGGCCAACCCAGCTGGTAGAGGATTCGGACACCATTTTTGATGAGAGCTGGTTTCTGGCTGTGGTTTACCACACAGCGGCTCGTATTGCTTATGACTGGGGAGATTACGAATCCTACCAGGCTCACACCAGAGAAGGAATGGGTTCCATCTCCCTAGCCCGTAGGGAGCAATTGGCTCGTAGGACGGGGCAACGGGCTTTTCCAGAATACTAGGGTGATTGTATGAACTGGGTTAAAAAGAGCATTTCTTCAAGTAGTTGGCACCCGGTGGACGTTATACCGTATATTGGGTGGTTCGCATCTTGGTTTATGAACGGCTGGCTTATGGGGTGGACCACACAGGTCCAGCCTAATAATACGTGGAGTAAAAAGTAATGGGCGTTTACACAAACAACAACCGGTTTTACAAACCCGCTCTCGGGGCTTCTGGCCAGGAAGAAAAAGACAAGTTCGATGAAGCTCTAGACGGGACTGACCAGGAAGTTACTGATCAGCGGAGTCGCCTGGACGACCATTCAAGCAGGCACGAATCCGGCGGTGCTGATGAGATAACCCATAATAGCTTAGATATAGCAGAAGACGATCATCACACCCGCTACACCGACAGTGAGGCGGTGAGTGCTGTCAATGCCGAATCCGAGCTTACTGTAAACATCACCGGCGATGCGGACACGGTTGACGGCTATCAAACCGAAACACAACCCGGACAAGGGGCGCAAGCTGTCCCGGTAGCTAATAGCGAGGGTTATATCGACCAGGGATGGATTTTTCCTGTCTATGGTGTGCGCTGGGATTCGGTCAACGACGTGATGCAGCCGGGCCTTTTGCAGGGAGACACCTTCATAGCCTATGACTATCAATCCTTCCCCATCCAGGAAAAAATGGGACGGGGGTTGCTGACTAACGAAGGGGCATGGACCAAGCTCGACCCCAATGACAGTTCTCTCAAGCGTGACGGATCTGCTGCCACTCTGGACGGTACCGAGGGCCAGACTCATGTTTACATTCCTCGGTTCCATGCCGCAGTTTTCCGCGAGGGGGATTACATTTTTACCTTCAACAGCGAGCAGCCGTTCACCTACAAGGGCGTGATTACATCTTGGGTCCCGCGTGGGTTTCGAGACTTACAGCAGCGCTACTGCGGGGCGTTTGAAGCGGTCGCCGCGAGCGACGCGACCGATGCTTTGGCTAAGTCCATTGTCAAAGACACATCAGGATATGCCATGAGCAATCCTAACCCATTCACCAATCGCACTCGTGGAGAATTTCGATCCCAGTGCGACGATGGAATATTCCATCAGTTCGATTATGGATTGTGGGAGATAATTGTAATTCTGTTCCTCACCGAATATAAGACGTGGAACTCTCAGGACGTGCTTCCCGGATACACCTGGTCGTCCTGGGATTACTCGAACACATACCAGGTGGGGCAAACCGTTTCTCTTGGGGATAAGTCCGGCACGGTTACGGACGGCTCGGACAACGTGATCGCCAACAGCTACCGAGGTATCGAAAATATATTCGGGCACGTCTGGAAGTGGATCGACGGGATCAACATCGACAACCGGGACGGAGACGTCCACGTCTATGTCTGCTTTGATCCCGCCAACTTTGCGGACGACACAACGTCTGGATATATTGACACCGGTCACGCTCCAGGCTTCGGGGATAGCGACGACTACATCAAGGATATTCTAGGCCAGGGCGAGCTGTGCCCATTCTATCCCAGCGAGCTGGGGGGAGACTCATCCAGCTACATCACAGACTACAACTGGAACAATTCCGGGGCTTGGCGGGTGTTGCTGGTCGGCGGGCGTCTCTCGCATGGCGCTCGGGCGGGTCTCGCGGTTCTGACTGCGGCTTACGCCTCGTCGAGTTCGCATTCGCGTATCGGGGCGCGGAGCGCGGCCTAAGAACAACGACAGGTTGACGCTTGCTTTCTCACATGTTACTGTATCTCAAAAGTAAATCGAGGATGTAACATGCGAGACATTCCAGGCTATGAAGGGAAATACGCTGTCACAGAAGATGGTGAGATTTGGAGTTACCCCAACTGTCAAACAAAATGGCGGTGGCACAAGAAATACACCTTTGTAGGAAACAGAGGATATGAGTGCGCTACATTATATTACGGAAAGAAATCGTGCAGCTATCCTGTGCATGTGCTTGTAGCGAAGGCCTTCATCCCTAACCCTGAAGGCAAAAAGCACGTAAACCATCTTGACGGGAACAAGCTGTATAACCACAAAAACAACTTGGAGTGGGCGACGGCGCAAGAGAACGATCAACATGCACAAAAGCTAGGGCTTAGACCTCAATATACTGAGAGGCAGATCCAGGCGAGGAGAGAGACCGGGAAGATGACCTGTCACAAAAATGCAAAGAGTAACCGTAGGCTATCTTTTGAAGAGGCTGAATGTATAAGGAAGGTAGTTAGAATTTGCAAGGTCTCTTATAGGAAGATGGGCAAGC
>Ga0207714_1000753_pt1 | contig 21900 bp, 19 predicted proteins | sample PonA232FremontCA_2_FD_187270 | JGI IMG/M metagenome (GOLD analysis project Ga0207714, IMG submission 187270) | Marine sediment microbial community from Fremont, CA, USA - Pond A23 Sediment 2 (SPAdes) | ecosystem: Environmental > Aquatic > Marine > Unclassified | place: USA: Fremont, California...
AGTACAAGAACCCTCAGTAGTTGCAATAGATAAAAACAATGACAAAGTATTAGCTGTTGGTAAAGAAGCGAGACGTATGTTAGGCCGTACCCCAGGTAACATTGTAGCAATCAGACCTCTAAAAGATGGTGTAATTGCAGATTTTGAAGTAACTGAATTGATGTTAAAACACTTCATTTCTAAAGTTGTAAAAAGAAGGTTTTTATTTAAACCTACCATAATGATCTGTATACCAGAAGGTATTACAGGGGTAGAAAAGCGGGCAGTAATGGAAGCAGCTTCACAGGTTGGGTCAAAAGACACATATTTAATTGAAGAACCTCTAGCAGCTGCTATTGGAGCCGGACTACCGGTTGAAGATCCAAGTGGTAGTATGGTTATAGATATTGGTGGTGGAACCACTGAAATAGCTGTAATTTCGATGGGCGGAATAGTTGTAAGTGAATCACTTAGGATTGGTGGAGATAAATTCGATGAAGCCTTGGCCCGTTATGTAAGAGATAAATATAATATGGTTATAGGTGAAAAGACAGCCGAAGAGATCAAAATGGAAATTGGTTCTGCCTGGATCGAGGGTGAAAGTCAAGAGCATGAAGTAAGAGGTAGAGATTTAATGACAGGTATGCCTAAAAATCTCACCATTTCTTCACACGAGACAGTAGATGCATTTAAAGAAAATATTACTACGATAGTAGAAAGTGTTCGACATGTATTAGAACAAACCCCACCTGAACTTTCCTCTGATATTATGGACCGAGGAATAATTTTAACTGGTGGAGGTTCATTATTACACGGTATGGATACCCTATTATCAAAAGAAACACAGATTCCAGTTGCTTCAGCAGATTCTCCATTATCTTGTGTAGCAGAAGGAACAGGTATGGCCCTAGAAGAGATTGATAGATTAAAAGAAGTATTAACTTCCAGTGAGATGCTGAAGTAGAAAATAAATGGAAGGGATTTGATAATTTGAATAGATATCTAAAAACTTTGGTAATTTTATTGTTATTATTAACAATTTTTAATATATCAGTTATGGCAGAAAAACCGCCAATTATGATGGTCGATGACATTAAAGCTGGCCAACAAGGCTATGCCAAAACTGTCTTTAAAGGCACAAAGGTAGAGGAATTCCCGATTGAAATTATTGATATTATAGAAGACCAAAACCTTGATACTGATATGATATTAATTAAGGCATCTGGTGAAAAGATTGAAAAGTCTGGAGGAGTAGCCTCCGGAATGAGCGGTAGTCCTGTCTATATAAATGATAAGCTTATTGGTGCGATTAGTTATAAGTGGCAAGAAGCCGATCATCGCTTTGCCCTAGTTACCCCAATTATAAAAATGCTTAATTTGAAAAAAGGCACCCAAGATGTTTCATTTTATAAAAGTTTGAAAGCAGCCAATACACCGATTATGATTGGTGGTTTAACAGGTAGATCATTTGACCGTTTAAAAAATAGTCTAGATATTGAAAATAGCAGATTTATAAGTACTTCAAGTACTAGCCAGCAATCAGTTGAAAACCCTAATTTAGAAGCTGGTAGTGCATTGGCTATCCAATTGGTAAGAGGAGATGTAAGTGTTGCTTCTATAGGAACTGTTACTCTAGTAGATAATAATGAAGTATATGCCTTTGGACATCCGTTTATGAATAAAGGGAAGAGTAATTTCTTAATGAGTAAGGCATATATAAATGCGATAATTCCAAGCCGATCTCAACCTTTTAAAATTGGAAGCCCAATGGATAAACTACTTGGAGTTATTGAAAATGATAGAAATGCTGGTGTTTATGGAAAAATAAATAAATTTCCTAATATAATACCTTTAACTGTAAAGGTGGAAGATAAAAACTTAGGAGTCACAAAGGAAGTAAGGACCCAGATCATTAATGATGAAAAACTTTTAGGTGAACTTGGTAGTAGTATAATATTACAAACCATTGATAGTTCTCTTGATAGAATTGGCTATGGTACTTCTAATGTTAGTATAGAAATTATGGGTTCTAATTTACCTGATGGTAAAGTTGTAAGGAAAAATATGTATTATAGTAATAATGATATTGCTGTTTCCACTTTATCTGATTATTACAGGATGATGGATTTAATTACTAAAAATCCTTTTAAAGAAATAAATATTTTTGATATTAAAGTTAATATTGAAACAACTAAGTCTCATGATGTGGCTTTAATTCAAGAAGCTGAAGTTTTGAATGAAAAAATATATCCTGGTAGTAAGTTGAAATTAAATGTAGTATTTAGACCTTATCGTTCAGAGGCAATTAGTAGAGAAGTTACAATAGATATTCCAAAAGATATTAATACTGGTCGAGCTACGCTGGCTATTAGTGGAGGCTACAGTGGGTTACCTAACCAGCGAGAACCACAAGATGATTCTGGTAATGATGTCAATCAAGCTGTAATTGAAGGATATAAAAGTTTTGATCAAATGTTAACAGATTATGTGGAGGCACCAATGAACAACGAGTTGGTACTTCAAATTTATCCTTCCTTTATTCCAAGAAATCAAATAAATAAAGATCCTGATAATATTGAAGAGGACACAGAAGAATCTGAGCAAGAAGCTCCTGAAGAAGAGGAAGCTATTACTCCCGAAAAACCAGAAGAAAAACCAGAGATCAAAAAACATGTTTATACAGATTTTGTATTAGAAGGTACCTTAACACTTGATTTTGAGGTGAAAAATATCCCAGAGGACAACGAAGAAAAAAATATGACAGAAGATAGAAAACAATAAAAGTCATTTTAACTTTCCCTGGAAAGCTGGAGGATAAATATGGATTATAGAAATATTTTAATAATGACTTTAATTATATTGATCCTAGCTGCGGGATATTTCTTTTATAAAGATGTAGAATTAGATCCTCAAAATACTATTGTCAGTTATATAGAAGAACAAAGTGGATTAAATATTAATTATTCATCAGCTGAATTATGGCCTCTTAATGAAATCACCATTGAGAACCTTAATTTAGTTGGTGATAATTTTATACTTAAGGTACCAAAAGTTAATATTGGGTATTCTATCTTTGCTTTTTTTAATGAAACTACTCAGGTTGGTAAAATAATCAAATATATTAATCTCGATAGTCCTGAACTTGTTTATAATAATTCGGGGAGTGCAGGTGAAACTTCTGGTTTAGATTTTACTCAGCTAAAGAATAGGTTATTTAAAGAAGTTGATGATTTATATATTAATATTAAAAATGGTCTTATTGATTTTAATAATCAACCTGAAGGAAATTATGTATTGAGCTCTCTAGATACAGAAATTAAAGTCAGAAGTGAAAAACAAAATATTGCTTTAGATATTAAAAAAGGGTTTAAACTGCAAGGTACAGTGCTTGCTGGAGTTAACTTAGAGGACTATTCCACTAATAACTTTAAGATTTCTGCTGAATTAAATAATAATAATTGGGATTTTTATTTAAAAAATGACAGTGTTAATTTGTCGAAATTTGAAGAGTTATTAGACAAGTATGGTTATAATGAAATAAGTGATTATCAAATTAATAATTTAAAGGGCAATCTAAAAATTGACCTCCATCTCAAGGGGGAAAAAGAGAATATAATAAGTTATAAATCAAATATTGATTTATTTAATGCTAGTCTTGACTTTAAATTAAAAGATAAAACTGATTATGAGAAACTAAATATTAAAGAAGCTAATTTACACTTAGACTCAACAAAGCAAAAATTATATTTAAATAATATTGATTTTAATATCAATAATAATATTAATTTTGACTTTCAAGGCATTTATGATCTAAGTAATCAAAACTATAGTGGTGAGCTTAATAGTAATAATATTAGAATAGATAATGATTATATTAATCGTTTTTTAACAAAAGAAATTAATTATGATTTTTCTACTGAAGGTCATTTTCATGTTAATCTAGATGGAAATTTAGATCATATAAATATAATATCTGAATTATTTATAGATAACCTGATAATAAGTGGTTATCAATTTGGTGAAATTAATGCAACTGTAAGATATTTAGATGGAAGTGTTTATCTTGATAATTTAAATTCAAAGACTATTAACGGCGGTATTTTAAATATTAATGGTTTATATAATATTTCTGAAAATCAATACCAACTTGATGTTCAAGGGGAAGGTATTAGACCATTATATTACTATGATAAATTAAATAAAGAAAACATTTTAAACAATACAAATTATGATTTAGAGAGTTTTATTAAAGGTAAAGTAAACTTTGAATTTACAACTACCGGTTCAGGTAATATCCGAGAAAACATTGCTAAGGGTAGTTTTAATTTTGCTCCTGACCGAGTAAATACTTTAAGAGAAAATGGAATAAGAGAAATTAGTTCAAATTTTATTTATGAAAACGATAAGGTTTTTATAAATGAAGGTAATATAATAATTAATGGCAGTAATATGAATTTGTTTGGTGAATTGAACTTAAAAGAGAATAATATTTATGTTAAACTGAGAGGAGAAGATATAGATTTATCTTGTCTTGATCATAATTTTGATTTTAAAATAGCAGATCAAAATAAAGTTAGTATAGATACTTTGATTCAGGGTAACTTTACCGATCCTTTTGTTAAAGGTAGTATAGAAAGTAAGAGGTTAAGTTATGAAGACTATAATGTAAGTGATTTATCAATTAATTTTACTTATCAAGAAAGAAAATTAGGTATTGAAGATTTAAGTTTCATGTTTGATAGACAGCGTTTTGATATCAAAGGTGATTTAAACTTAAATGAAAACTTCGAATTAGCGAAATCTAAATTAGACTTATCGGTTTCAACTGGATTTATAAATTATCATAAAGTGAAAAAATATATAGATTTTGATCTTCCCATCGAGGGTAAAGTGAAACCCGAAATCAGATTATATGGTAATCTAAATAAACTCCAAGCAGAAGGGAACTTTGTTTCAGATGATAGCGAAATAAAAATAGGGTCACAAACTTTCGCATTTAATCATATTGAAGCTTTATTAAATTGGTCTTTCCCTACTAATGTGATCAAAATAGAAAATGGAGTTATTAGAAAAGAGGGCTTTAATTTAGTCTTAGATGGACAATATAGTGATGAGAATATGGATCTTAATTTCTCTGCTACTAATTTAGATCTTGATAATATTGATTATGTAACAAATGCAGCTGGAACTTTTAATTTGAATGGGAAAATTGCTGGTAATATTAACGATCCTAGTATTAGTTTGAACTTTATTTCCAACAATTTTAGATATAATAGGCTTTTGACAGATAATTTTACTGGGCAGATCAATTATAATAATGGTACAATAGAAGTAGAAGATATTAAAGTGAAAAACAATTCTTCTAATTATAATATCCGAGGTAAAGTTAGTAATGTTATGGAAGAACCTGATTTGGATTTGAAAGTGACTGCTGAGCGAGGTAATCTAAAAGAAATAATTACGCTTGCTGGTTATGATTTTTCATATGATTTAGATTATAATTTTAATGGTGAAGTTGAACTGAAAGGAAATCTAAACAATCCGGAAGCTAATCTAGATGTATCAATAATAAATGATTTCAAAGAAATTATTGATATTCAGGGTGAAATTAGCGACCAGATAAATTTAGAATTAGTTGGAAGAAATTTTCCTATAAACTCGATAGATCTCCCCGATTCTTTTGATGAAGTGTTTAATTATAGTGGGAATTTGAGTTTAAAAGGCCAACTTACTGGTACTTTAAATAATTATAAATTAAACCTGAATACAAAGCTAGAAAAACCTGAAATTGAGGGCATTCATTTTGATGATATTCATGGTAATCTTAGTTATAGTAGTAATGGATTATTAAATATAACACAAAACTTATCCCAAAGTGATGAGCAATTCATTGAACTTAAAGGTACTATAAGAACCAATCAGAGATTTATTCAAGGAATGGAATTAGATATTAATAATTACAACCTTGAAACCATTGCTTCTATAAATAAAAATATAAGAAATTTGGCAGGTAATATAGATGGTAACTTAAGTCTCAATGGACAATTCGATTCGTTTGAATTAGATGGTCAGTTGTCTTTAGATATTCCAGAAATATCTATCGAAAACATAGAACCTATCAACAATGTAAAAGGGGTAGTAACCTTTGATGAAGAAAAAATTTCGGTATCAAATATTAATGGTAAATATGGTGAAGGAAATTTCAGTTTAAATGGTAATATTAATTATATGAACCTGGAAAATTTCTGGGAACTACGATTAAAAGGAAATGATTTTTCTTTTAATTATGGTTCGTTTAATGGCAAATATAATCCTGATATAAGAATATTAAATGAATTCAAAAAGCCACTAATTTTTGGTGATTTGAATATTCATGACTTTATAGTAGGAAGTGAATTAAATTGGCCTACTGATGAGAATAGTAATAATAATGAAGCATTTTTTGAACCTCAATTAAAATTGACTTTGATTCCAGGTAATAATGTATATTTTAGAGATGAAAATGTGGATATTCAAGTGGAAGGGGGTAGACTAAAGCTTAATTATCTTGAACAGGAACTGAATTTCATTGGAGAATTAAATAGTAATCAAGGATCAATTGATTACTATAATAATAAATTTATTGTTGATAATGTTACTGCTACCTTTGAACAATATGGAGATAATATTCCACTTATCCATCTTGTAGGTAGAACTACAACTAGTGGGAATAGGATTTTCATTTATGTAGATGGTCCTGGGGATAATTTAAATATTAGTTTTGGTTCTGAACCAGAACTTCCAGAGGATAGAATAATCTCCTTATTAACTAGAAGAGGTGGACTTGGTAGTATTACTTCAGAAGAAGATACTCAGGCTAATAGATTAATTGTATCAGAATTGTTTAGATATATATCTGAAAGATTTCAACTAAATTTAATTCAGCCACTAGAAAGAACATTGGCTACTGATCTTGACTTAGATCGTTTTGAAATTGATACTTATTCTTTAGCAGGAGAGAGGGAAGTAACTGTTTATTTAGGCAAAGATATTACAGAGAAATTTTATTTGCAGTATACGGGTACTTTTTCTCCAGAAATAAGAGAAAGTGAGTTCACCTTTGAATATGATATTAACAAATATCTTAATTTAGAAGGTGGATGGTATGGAGAAGATGATTATAGATTCTTATTAGAAACTACAATTGAATTCTAGCTTAAGGAGGAAAAAAATGAAGAAAAGATATATTGTTTTTTTAACAGTGTTTTTAGTAATGTTTATTGTGTCCGGGCAGTTAGCTGCTCAATCAGAAGATCAAGTGATAAAAGCTATAGAAATTTCAGGTAATGAGCATGTGATGAAAAACGAAATAATGTCAGAAGTGAAAATAGAAGTAGGCGATCAATTCGATAGTGATCAGATTAAAAAAGATATGCAGTCTATATATGATTTAGGATATTTCCAGGATATAACAGTTAATTTCCAAAATTATGAAGGCGGACTAAAAGTGATATTCAATGTAGTGGAAAATCCAGTCATCCAGGATATAAAAATAGAGGGTATGGAAGTTTATGAAAAGCCCCGAGTTTTAGAATGGTTGGGAGTCAGCAAAGGTAATATTCTTAATGTGGAACAATTAAACAGTGGTTTAGAGAATGTGATTAAAAATTACCAGGATAATGGATATATAATTGTAAATTATTCTGATGTCAATATAACTGAAGAAGGTGTTCTAAACATAGGAATAGATTTAGGACATATAAATAGCATCAAACTAAGTGGTAATGAAAAAACTAAAGATTATGTTATTTTTAGGGAAATAGATCTTGAAGAAGGTCAGGTTTTAAATATTAATGATGTAAGAACTGCTTCTCGTAGAATTTATCGTTTAAATTATTTTAATGATATAAATCCAGAGCTCAATAGAATTGGCGAAGATAATAATGAAGTAGATATTGTATTTAATTTAGATGAAAAGAAAACAGGCAATTTTAACTTTGGTGGTGGATATAGTTCTAGAGATGGTTGGTTTGGATTTGTTAAAATAAATGAATCTAATCTTGGAGGCAATGGGCAGACTGTAGGTTTTAATTATCAGTTTGGTAAAAACAACTATTATACACTGAATTTCCAAGAACCATATTTATATGGTACCGAAACTTCTTTTGGGATAAATCTTTATGATAGAAAAAGAAATGTTGAAGAAGATGGAGAATTAGTTTATACCACTGATACTACCGGAGGTAATGTTTCCTTTGGCCACGATATTTATAATGATTGGCGTGGATCTATAAGATATAAATTAGAAAATGTAAAAACTGATTATGCTGATGATACAGTTCAGGATACAGAGGATAGTTTACGAAGTATGACTTTAACTTTAAGTAAAGATACTACCAATTATCCAACTAATCCTACCTCAGGTAGAAACGATCGGTTATCAATTGAACATGCTGGTAATTTTCTGGGGGGAGATGCGGATTTCACAAAATATGATTTTGATTTAAGAAGATATTATCCCGGTTTTAAAGGAGAACAAGCCTGGGCATTACGTCTAAAGGGAGGTACTTCTACCGGTAATCTGCCTGAGTATGAAAAATATAGTTTAGGTGGTTCTGATAGCCTAAGAGGTTATAAGTTAAATAGCTTCCGAGGGGAACAAACTATACTTACCCAAATTGAGTATAGGATACCATTTATGGATAACTTAACCGGTGTTATTTTTGTTGATGGCGGTCAGACCTGGAATCAGGATGAAGAGATGAAACTAGATAACCTAAATTATGGTAAAGGTTTAGGAATTAGAGTGAATACTCCTGTTGGACAGATTAGATTAGACTATGGTTGGGATGATGAACAGAAAGGTACTGCTCACTTTAGTCTAGGTAATACATTTTAAGTAATAGGGAAAGGAGTAATATATTTTGAAAGATAAAAAGAAATTAATTCTAGTAATATCAATAGCGGTTGTTTTAATTAGCAGCCTATTACTCCTCTTCAATTACATTAATTTAAAAGAAGAAGAGAATAGTTTAAAGGGTAAGATAGGATATGTTAATATCCAGCAAGTCTTTAATAGCCATCCTTTAAAAAAGGATGCAGAAGATGAATTGAATAAACTAGCTCAGGATATGCAGTTAGAATTAGAAAACAAGTTAGAAGATGTGCCAAAAGAAGAACATCAAAAGATGATAAATGATTATCAACAAAGACTATCGAAAAAAGAAAAAGAATTAGTTAATAATATAGTAGATAAAATAGAACAAACTATCCACGATATTGCGCAAGATAAAGAGATGAAGGTAGTAATTGAAGAACAGGATGTAGTAAAAGGTGGTCAAGATATAACACAACTTGTAATGCAGAGAATTGAAAATAAATAAAATTAATGGGAGGAGGGTTTGATTATGTTCAGAGAGATTATAGGAGGTTTACTAGTAGTATTGATTTTAATTACAGGATTTTTCTCTTATATCATTCTCTTTGATGTAAAAGAAATCAAATCCCCTTCCTTAACAATCAATAAACATCAGTATCAAACTGAACCAGAGTTTCAGACCAGTGGATATAAAGAAAAATTTACAGGGCCTTTTAAAAATTCAATTGAAGAACAAAAAAAATGGATTGAGAGACAAGAAAATATAAATGAAGAATATGAAGTTATATTAGGAGCCGCTGTATACAATCAAGAACTTTTATATATTGATGAGTATAATAATGATATTGAAGCCAAGAATGAAGAATTAAATAAAGATTTTCAAAATTATGAGCAAGAAATTAATATATTAACAGAAAGAAAAATAGATTATTATAGTTCAATGGTTCGCTATGAAAAAGAGAAGTCTTTTGAAAATTTACAGTCTAAATATTATAAAGAACTACAAGAAGTTAAAACCCAGATTCAAAAAGATAGAAGCAACGAGCTATTGAATTACAGATTGAAAATAAGAACACTCGATTTATCTGAAGCAAAAGAACAAGAATACCTTGAAAAAATAGAAGAAATTCAAACAGCTAGAAAAAATAAAATCAATAATAAAGTTACAGCAATTTATTATACTCTAAGAGTAGAAAACAATAAATTGAAGAATGTGATGGAAGAAAAAATTGCTAATTTAACTGATAGATTCGAAGCAGAGAAAGAAGAATTAATTGCTAAAAATAATCAGGAAGTCAAAAATATTTATTCGGTATATCAACAAAATAGATATTCTGCTTTAGAACAAAAAATACAAAAAGTGGAAGAAAATATAACTGAAGATAAAAAAGACCTTTTAAATAAAAGAAATAATCTTATCGAGATAGCAAAAATTGATTTAGAAAAATTAAAAAATAGATATAATGTTTCAAACGGGGAGAGAAATTAAATGTATAAAAAGGTTTCGATTGTTCTTATACTTATTATTATTGCATTAATATCATATTATAATTTTTATACTACAGAACCTAAAGTTGGAGTTATTAATATGAACCGACTACTTAAAGAAAGTAAGAGAGCTCAACAGCTTCAAGCTAATCTCCAAAAAACAGGTCAAGAACTAGAGAAAAAATATGAGAGCTCAAATCAAAGTAATAATTCTTCTTCACAGCAGGAAAACCAAATCTATGCTGAATTTGCTCAAAACAAACAGGAAATCGAACAAAAGTTGAATAATGAAATTAATACCGTGATAGAAGAAATAAACAGTAATAATCAGTATTCTGTAATCCTTTATAAAAACAAAGTTTATTTTGGAGGACAAGATATAACCAGCCGTGTTATTAATCAATTAGATCAGAAATATACTGAGGCTGATGAAAATGAATCAGAATAATAAAAAGAAGTATACGATTAAAGAAATAATTAAAAAGATTGATGGGGTTTATGACGGAAAACTTCCCTTAGACCATCAAATTAGTGGGGTAAGCAGTATAGAAAATAATACTCCCAATAAAGTTACTTTTGCCGAGAACAAAAAATTCGTAAAAAAAGCAGCAGAACAAGCTGATGGGCTTGTTTTGATTAATAAAAATTTTGGTGAGACTGATATTAAAAATCCTTTGAAAGTAGAAGATACTAGATTTAGTTATGTAAAAGTTGCCAAACTATTTGCTCCTATTCCATATTATAAACCGGGTATTAATGACAGAGCTATAATAGAAGATTCTGTTAGTTTAGGAGATAATGTTTCGATTCATAGTAATACATATATAGGTGAAAATTCCAAGCTTGGAGATAATGTTGTAATTGCTCCTGGGGTTAAGATAGCAGAAAATACTAAAATTGGAGCCAATACTGTTCTTCATCCCAATGTTGTAATAGAAAGAGACTGTAAGTTAGGAAGTAATGTGATTGTAGAAGCCGGAACTGTAATTGGTTCTGAAGGTTATGGTTATATTACCAGAGAAGGTAAACATTATCATATACCTCAACTTGGAAATGTAATAGTAGAGGATAATGTAGAAATTGGAGCAAGTGTTACAATTGATCGAGGAACCCAGTCCGCTACAATGATAGGTGAGGGAACAAAAATTGACAATCAAGTCCAAGTCGGTCATAATGTAAAGATAGGTAAGTACTGTTTATTAGTTGGGCAAGTTGGTATTGGCGGTAGTACTGTATTAGGTCACAATGTAATTGTTGCCGGCCAATCTGGAATTTCTGATCATGTACAATTAGGTAACAATGTTAAGGTTGGAGCAGGCAGTATAGTAACTTCTGATATTACTGCTGATTCCTTTTATCTGGGCAATCCGGCCCAAGATAGGATGAAGGAGTTAAAAATAAGAGTCCTTAGAAAAAAGTTACCCGAATATTGGAAAGAAATCAAAAATTTAAAGAAAAGTTAGAAATTTATAAATTGAATTTATATTTTTAACTCACCATTTATTTTAGAATTTTCAGAGGGGATGAGAAATTTTGGATGTACATACCCGTAGTCAGAATACAATTAAAAAGAAAGTAACCATAAAGGGTATTGGGCTTCATTCCGGGAATAGTGTAAAATTGAATTTTATTCCCGCTCCACCCAATACGGGTATTATATTTAAGAGAATAGATCTTGAAGATCAACCTCAAATAAAAGCAGAGGTAGCCAATGTGACTTCTACAAAGAGGTCAACTACCATAGGAATTAGAGATGTAAAAGTAAAGACGATCGAACATCTCATGGCAGCTTTGAGAGCTTTTGATATTGATAATATTTTAATAGAGATTGACAGTGATGAATTACCTGCTCTAGATGGTAGTGCGATAAAGTATGTAGAAGTATTGAGGAAAGCGGGTTTAAAATCGCAAGATGGTAATAAGGATATTATAAAAATAAAGAATAACCTTTTTATCAAGAGTGAAAATACATATCTTGGTATTTTCCCAGCAGATAAATTCAAGATTAATTATTTATTGAAATATGAGCATCCAAAAATAGGAACAGAGTATTTAGAATATACATTTGATAAAAAAAGTTTTATAGAAGAAATAATGCCGGCCCGAACTTTTGGTTTTGCTGAAGAAATTGAAGAATTAAAAAGAAATGGATTGGCATTAGGGGGAAGTTTAGATAACGCAATTTTATTAAAAGACGATAAAGTAGTAAACAAATTGCGCTTTAAAGATGAGTTTGTTAGGCATAAAGTATTAGATTTAGTTGGAGATTTGTATTTGAATGGACCGATCATTGGAGAAATTATAGCAATTAGATCTGGTCATAAAGATAATCATAAAATAAATCAAATAATAAAAAAAAGAGGTACATAATTTTTTAATGGGGTGTGTAATATGTATGATATTGAAGATATTTTAGAAATTCTTCCACATAGGTATCCGTTTCTATTAGTAGATAGGGTAGTTGAACTTGAGGAAGGAAAGAGAGTAGTTGCGTTGAAGAACGTTACGTATAATGAAAACTTTTTTCAGGGGCATTATCCTGAAAAACCTATAATGCCCGGAGTTTTAATTATAGAAGCTTTAGCTCAAACCGGTGGGTTTTTGATGTTAAATATTACTGACAAAGATAGTGAAGCCTTACCTTATTTTGCAGGTATTGATAAAGCTAAATTTAGAAAACCGGTTGTACCAGGAGATCAATTAAAATTAAGTTGTGAAGTTATTAAACTAAAAGGTAGGGTAGCGAAGGTTAGAGCTGAAGCATTTGTAGGAGACGACCTTGTTGCAGAAGGCAGACTGCTTTTTGCAATGAAATAATTATTTTGAAAGGAGACCTGTTATTGTGAGTATAGGAGATAAAGACAAAAAAGTACTAAATATTTCAGACAAATATCAAAAAGCCTATATCCATCCTCAGGCTAAGATTGGGAAAAATGTTAAAATTGGTCCTTTTACATCAATAGGGCCCAAAGTAAAAATTGGGGATAATACTGAAATTGGTTCCCATGTGATGATTCAAGGAGACACCTTTATTGGTGAAGGAAATAAAATATACCATGGAGCATCTCTAGGAATATCATCCGTAAAAGATAACAAGGATGATTACCTATTTATTGGAGACAATAATATTATCAGAGAATATGTTAGTATAGAAAGTGGTTCTTCTAGTGGGAATGGAGAAACCAAAATAGGTAATGATAATATGATTATGGCCTATTGCCATATTTCTGCAAACAGTAATCTATCCAGTAATATAATCATGTCTAATGCAACTTCACTTGGAGAAGAAGTAATGGTGGAAGACCATGCTGTAATTGCAGGTATGACAAATGTAAAAGAAAATGTAAGAATAGGCAGGATAGCTATGGTAGGGGCTCATTCCAATGTACTAAAAGATATTCCACCTTATATTATAGTTGATGGACATCCCGGTCAGGTTTCAGGGATGAATATAATAGGTTTAAGGAGAAATGAAATAAAACCCGCTGTTAGAAAAGAAATTAAAAAAGCATATAAAATATTATACAGATCTAATTTAGATATCAATGAAGCAATTATAGAAATGGATAATAAATTAAATGCCGACCAAGAGATTGAACACTTCTTAAGATTTTTAAGAAATGTTAAGCGCGGTATCTGTCGTTAGAAAGGTGTTTGAAATATGGATAAAGTAGGATTAATAGCAGGATACGGTAAATTACCATTAATTTGGGCCAAAAAAGCTCATGAACATGATCTGGTTGTTCATGCTTTCCCAATTTCAGAAGAATGTAGCACTGTACTTAATAAACATACATCTACAATAGATAATTTGAGTTTGACTCAACTTGATACTCTGATAAATAAACTTAAAGAGTATGAGATAGAGAAAATAATTATGTTGGGTAAAGTTAATAAAAAATATTTTTATAAAATGAACAATTTTGACCAACGATTTATTAGATTATTTAAAAATACCGATAATTTAGAAGATCATACTTTATTAAAAAAAATAGTGGAAGAATTTGATAAAGAAGGTATTGAAGTTCTTCAACAGAATTTATTTTTAGATGATTTATTAATTTCAAATGGATTATTAAATGATGTTAGACCTGATGATGCTTTATTAGAAGATATGAAATACGCTTTTAAGAAGGCAAAACAGGTTGCAAATTTAGACATAGGTCAAACTGTATTAACTAAAGATAAAGCCGTATTGGCTGTAGAGGCTTTAGAGGGAACCGATCAGGCTATAAAAAGAACTGGTAATTTAGTAAATGAAGGTGCTGTAATGGCCAAAGTTAGTAAAGAAAGCCATGATTTTCGCTTTGATATTCCTACAATAGGTCTGGACACAGTAAAAAATTTAACTTCTATAAAAGCGAAAGGCTTAGTATTAGAAAGTGATAAGATATTATTAATCGATAGAGAGAGGGTAATTAAATTAGCAAATGAAGCTAATTTATCTATAATGTCTATTTCTCTTGAGGAGGTCTAAGATGACCGGTAAAATTATGGTAGTTGCCGGCGAAATTTCCGGGGATGAAAGGGCAGCTGAAGTTGTCGAAAAGATAAAACATTATAATCCTCGTGTTGAATTTTTCGGTATGGGCTCTGATAAGCTAAAAGAACAAGGTGTGGATATAATAATTGATCCCACTAGTATAAATTCGATTGGTTTTTGGGAAGCGCTTCAAAACTATAAAATACATAAAAGCAATTATAATAGATTAAAAGAAGAAATTAAGACAAGAAAACCTGATGTCTTATTTCTTGTTGACTATTCTGGTTTCAATATGCTTATGGCTCGTTTAGGAGCAAAACTTAATATACCAGTAGTAGATTATTTTCCTCCTTCTGCTTGGTTGTGGGGTGAATGGCGGGCTAAAAGGATGTCAAAATATGGGGCATTAATTGCTGCTAATTTTCCTATGGAACGCGATGTGTATATTAAAAAGGGTGCAAGGACTGAATTTGTTGGCCATCCTCTAGTTGATGAAATAAATGTTGATTTAGATAAAAATGAGTTAGAGGAAGTATTTGAAATAGGTGATAATGAAATACCGATCGCACTTTTACCAGGAAGTCGAAAAGAGGAAATAGAAAAACTTTTACCACTGATGATTGAAGCTGCAGTAAAGTTAAAAGAAGATAATGAAAATTATGTGTTCATAATACCATCTGCTAATCCTAAGTTTAATGATTACATAGAAAGTGTTTTAGTGAATCATCCCATTCAAGCAAAAATTGTTAATAACCATATACATAGTGTTTTGAAGATGTCTCACTTTGCGATTGTAACTTCAGGGACTGCTACTTTGGAGGCAATGTTATTAAGTACTCCAATGTTAATCATATATAAGATAAGTAATTTAACTTATAAGATAGCTAAATTATTATATAAAAAGGATTATTTTGGAATGCCAAATATTTTGGCTGAAAAAGAAATTGTACCTGAAATCGTTCAGGAAGAAGTAACTCCAGAAAATATTTACAAGAAAGCACACTATATATTATCTAAACCATATTTAATTACTGATATAAAGATCAAATTATTATCAGTGGCAGAAAAACTTGGCTCTTCAGGTGCTATTGATAAAACTGCTAAACTAGTATTGAAGGAAGGAAATATTGATGTACTTCAAAGATAAGAAAAAAATATTTTTGGCAACTATATTAATATTAATTGTTGTTGGAGGAATTGCCTTTTCTATATACCATGAAATGAATAGGGAAGAAGATATACCACAAGACAATACAAATAGTACCCAAGAAAAAGAGTATTTAACTAATATTGACTTGGAATTATATAACAATGATAAAACTATAATGTGGAATTTGGATAGTGGAAAACTTGTAAGAGAAGATGAAGGTAATATTTATAATATGGATTCACCAAGTTTTGAAGCCTATGAAAATGAGGAAATATTATATACCGGACATGGTAATAATGCTATTTATAATAATAGTGAAGAAACAATTAGTTTATCCGGTAATATTGAAATTGATAAAAACAAATTACTTCTTCAAACAGAAAGGATAATTTGGAATCAAAAAGATGATATAATAACTGGTGAAAAGGGAGTTAAATTAACATCACCGGAATTAATTATTACATCAGAGGAGTTTACTGCTCCTGTATCTTTAAATAGAATTGAATTTAAAGGCTCTGAAAATAGTAGAGCAAAAGTTGAATGGAGGTAGTTTCGAATGCAAACCAAGAACTTTTCTAAGCTTGCTTTAATATTATTATTAATATCTATTTTTATTTTAATGTTTAGTTTTAATATATTGGCTCAACAAAATTTGACTGCCGATCAGCTCATATTTGACCAGAGTGAAGAAGGGGCAGCAATTATTGAAGCTACCAATAATGTTAAAATGATCTATAATGAAATGGTAATCACCGGAGATTATGCAAAATTCGAACAGGGTAAACAGGTTGTAACCTTTGAAGGAAATGTTAAAATGGTGATGGAATCTGGAGAATTAACCAGTGATAATTTAAGATATGAAATGAAAAATGAATATCTGGAAGCTACAGGTAATGTTTTACTGCAAGCTGAGGATTACAAAGTTGAAAGTAATGATTTAACTTATGATAGATCAATAAAGGAAATGATCTTTACTGGTCAACAAGCTTATATTGAATATGGTAAGATTACTGCAAACGCTGATCAGATTAAAGTGTTAAATGAAGAAAATAAAGCAGTATTATCGGGTAATGTATCGGGACAACAACGAAGTAATAAATTTAAAGCAGATCAAATTGAGATATTAAACAATGGAGACAAAATTGAAATGACTGGTAGTGCTCAACTTAATTTTGAATCTATAGAGGAGTAGTATATATGACAATTACTGCTACAAACCTAGTTAAAAAATATGACAAAAGAAGAGTAGTAAATGAGGTTGATCTAAATGTAAACAAAGGTGAAGTAGTTGGACTGTTAGGCCCAAATGGTGCCGGTAAAACTACTACATTTTATATGATAGTAGGCCTAATAAAACCTGATAATGGGCAAGTATATTTAGATGATCTGGATTTAACACATCAACCGATGTATAAAAGAGCCAAAAAAGGAATAGGTTATTTGGCTCAGGAACCTTCTGTATTTAAGAAAATGACAGTATATAATAATATTAAAGCAATCTTAGAATTAAGAGATTTAAGTGAAGAAGAACGAAAGACAAAAACGGAAGAATTATTATATGAATTTAGTTTAAATAAAATCAAAGATAGCTATGGATATCAGTTATCGGGTGGTGAAAGAAGAAGAGTTGAAATTGCCCGTTCTTTAGCTATTGAACCTTCTTTTATACTTCTAGATGAACCGTTTACCGGAATTGATCCAATTGCGGTAAGTGAGATACAAGATATAATATTGTATTTAAAGGATAAGGGTCTGGGAGTGTTAATTACAGACCATAGTGTAAGAGAAACTCTTAGTATTACAGATAGAGCCTATATTATGTATGAAGGAGATATATTGATGTCCGGAAATTCAGAAGAAATAGCAGAAAGTGAATTAGCTAGGAAGTTTTATTTAGGTAATGAATTTAAGATTTAACAGATGTTAAGGAGGTAAACTTTTGAAGTTAGTTTATAAATATATCTCAAAAGAACTAGTTACACCCTTTTTATTTGGGGTTGCCGCTTTTGTAGGGATCTTTATTGGAACAGATCTATTATTTACTCTTACAGATTTTTATTCTAATTGGGGAATTGGAATTATAACTTTAGTTAAATTATTCTTCCTCAGTTTACCTTCAATAATAGTATTGACATTTCCAATGGCTACACTGCTTGCGACAATTATGGCTTATAGCCGTTTGTCTAATGATAGTGAGATCACAGCTTTTAGAGCAGGTGGAGTAAGTGTTTATAAATTAGTTATACCAGCTTTGATTATGGGTTTAGTTATGAGTTTTTTTGCAATTGGTTTAAATGAATATGTAGTACCGCGCTCTAATTATTTATATGATAGGATTGTCTGGGAATTCCAACATGGGGAAAAGATGCCTTCGACTCAGTATAATCTTTATTTAACTCCAATTGATAATGAAAGTAACAGACCTGATTATATTCTCTATACTCATAAATTCGATGGTAATACGGGAGTCATGACTGATGTATACTTACAGGATTATGAGCAAGGGGAACCAAATGTTTTAATTAAAGCTGAAAGTGCTGAATGGTTAGAGACAGGTTGGAAGTTTTATAATGGTAAAATATTTTATTTAGAGACGGGAGAAAGGGTGCCTGGACTTGAATTTGATGAATATAATGCAACTCAGATTTTTAATGAACCTGGAGAAATTTCTAAATTAAATAAAAAAGTTTCAGATATGAACTTTAGGGAATTGGTAGAATATATTAATCTGCGAGAAAGCCAAGGTCGTGAAGTCTTAGAGGAAAAAGTAAAACTACATCAAAGGTTATCGATTCCCTTTGCTAGTTTTATATTTGCATTATTAGCAGCTCCTTTAGGTATTAAACCGGGTCGATCTAGTGGTTCGGCTGTTGGTATGGGATTAAGTATTATTGTTATCTTTATATATTATATTTTAATGACCGTAGGAGATGCGATGGGTTCTCAGGGTACAATACAACCCTGGTTGGGAGCTTGGCTACAAAATATTGTCTTCCTAGTCTTAGGAAGCATATTATTATACAGGGTGGCAAAATAACAGGAGTGTAAATTATGAGTGGAATTAGTATAATGCTATTAGTATTAATATTTAGTGGAATAATAGCCTATATTGGTGATAGGATAGGAATGAAAGCGGGTAAGAAAAGGATTTCTCTTTTCGGTTTAAGACCCCGCTATTCTTCCATGATAATCACAATATTTACGGGTATTTTGATTGCCCTGTTAACAATTTCTATCCTGCTTTTTACCTATACCAATTTAAGACAGGCTCTTTTTAATATAAATGATGTTTTAGATAGACTTCAAAACTTAAATCAAAAGCTAGAACAAAGAGATCAGGAATTAGAAGAAATGAAAACAGAAATAGATAATAAAGCTGTTGAGTTAGAGAATTTAACGAAACAGCGGGACCAGCTCACGGCTGAGCTCGAAGAAACAGAACAGGAATATGAAGCAACCAAACAGGACTTAGAAGAAGCCAATAACGAAATAAACCAGCTGGAAAAAAATAGAGAAGAATTAGAAAAAAACATTTCTCTTTTAGAAGAAGAAAGAGATAAATTAGAAAAACAAGTCAATGAATTAAACCAAAAGATAAGTACTCTGACTGAAGATTATGAGGAAGTAAAAGATCTAGCAACCCAGTACAGGTCTGGAATGGTATATTACATGGGTAAAAATATAGTATATCAAAAAGGCGATATAGTATATTCTGAAGTATTAGAAGCCGGTAAATCCCAGGAAAAGATTATTGAGGATTTAAATGAGATGCTTGATGAGGCTAATCAAGAAGCAAAAGAAAAAAATATAAAAGTTGATCAAGAAACCGGACGCGCCTTAAGGATACAATATGAAGATGTTTCTAATGTAGCCAAGATACTATATAATATGGAAGAAGGTCAGAAGGTAATTGTAAGTCTTGTGGCAAGTTTTAATGTTCCGGAAGATGATTGGTTATCAGTAAACTTTTTATTGAATAGAGATTTTATAGTTTTTAATCAAGGTGAAGTTATTGCTAAAAAGGTAATTAATGCTACTCTTCCAACTGAAGAACTAGAAAAAGAACTTGAAGGGCTTTTAAAAACAATAAATGGAAAAGCAATTCAAAAAGGTGTATTACCTGATTCTGAAGGACAGGTGGGGTCACTTGACTTTAGTGAATTCTATAATCTACTTAATAAGATTAAATCAATACAAGGTGAAGTTGAAGTTAGTGTGATTGCAACTGAAGATATTTGGAGAGAAGATAGACTAAGTGATAATCTAAAATTTGAAATTAAAAATCCTTTAAAAGGAGATTTAAATAATGCTGATGGGGATTGATCCAGGTAGAAATAAATGTGGGATAGCAATTTTAACAAATGAAGGTAAAGAAGTTTTCAAAGATATCTTTATAACTTCTAATTTAAGTAAAAAGATAGAAGAACTATTAAATGAATATCAAATAGAAAAATGTATACTTGGCAATGGAACATACAGTGATAAAGTTTTTAATATATTGGACTTACTAATGGATAAAAAGAAGATTAAATTTGTTGAAGAAGAAAACACGACATATTTAGCAGAACAAAAATATCGAAAAGAAAATCCACCCTTAGGTTTGCAGTTTTTAAATAAAATTGTGAAATTCAAACCTAATAAACCATTAGATGATTATGTTGCTGTATTATTGGTTAAAAAGTATATAGATAATGGATATTGATATAAATTTTTAATAAGAAATAAGAAAAGCCCTCATCAGAGATTTAAAGTCTGATGAGGGCTTTTAATTTTATATATGACTCTTAATTAAAATTCATAACCGAAGGAAAGACTAAGTTTTGAATAACTGAGATCAAGTTTATCTGTACCATCATCCCAACCACCGTTATTAACAGAATAGATGATTTCACCATTGTATTGTTCCATACCTATACCAAAACCAGCAGCATAATATAATCCGCCGCTAAGTTCTGCGTTGCTTTTAAATTCATCGTTTGCACTCAACATATTGTAACCTAAATGACCGATTACATATGCTTCTTCTTCCATATCATATTTAAAAATACCATATAGTGGTGTAAAGTTAAATTCCGAGCTCTCATCTTCTGATAAACTTCTTGATAATTGATATCCTAATCCCCCACCAATGCTTATCTTATCTCTGTAAGGAATTACATATTCTCCGTTTATAGTAAATCCACTATTTACATCCCAGTCGTTTTCCATACCACTTTGGTTGGTGGAATCTAAAGTTCCACCCATATCATAATCAATACCAAGATTCCAGGTTCCTTTTTCCATCATATTCATATGACTATCTGCCAGGGCACTTCCACTAATCAACATTAATGATAAAACTAGAATAAAAATACTTAATTTTTTCATTTAAATCCCCCTTATTAGTTTTTTATAAATATTTTGTATATATCTATAATTAGTTATTTAAGGCTAGATTCCTTCTTTTTAAATAGATTTATATTTACTTGAGAGTAAATTATTAAAAATATTATCTGATAAATATCTTTAAAGATAGGTCAAAAACATATAAAAATAAAGGTTATAAAAATAAGATCTAAAAAAAAGACAAAGCCAAATCATTAAATAAGAGATGGCAATACAAATAAAAATATAAAACAAATAAAACAGAAAATGTTTAAAAGTAAAAATCCAATGATACAAATATTTAATTAATTATATATAAGAAAAATAATAACTTTCCAAACCCTATTAATATAGGCGGATGATAAAGATTTTAGATTTTTTTACTTATATAAGCAAAGAATAACTTGAAAATCATTACAATCACTGATATAATAACTTCAGATGCTGAAAAACTAGGTCTTTTGAGACCTCGTGAAAAAATTCTTTGATTTTGCAGGAATTTTTTACTCAGTATTGAATAATATTTAGTGATGGATTAATATTCGTCAAAAGTCTTATTATCTCCGGCTTAAACTGCGG
>Ga0207714_1000754_pt1 | contig 21897 bp, 20 predicted proteins | sample PonA232FremontCA_2_FD_187270 | JGI IMG/M metagenome (GOLD analysis project Ga0207714, IMG submission 187270) | Marine sediment microbial community from Fremont, CA, USA - Pond A23 Sediment 2 (SPAdes) | ecosystem: Environmental > Aquatic > Marine > Unclassified | place: USA: Fremont, California...
TCATCCGGATCGCTGTCGGCACGTGCTGCCCCGGATTCCGTTTCACTCCATCCGGGCTACGCGGGGAAACGATCCATGCGACCAGGCCGTAGCCCGGATGGAGCCGAAGGCGGAATCCGGGAACCGTGCGTTTCGCTTCAACGCGGTGCGCGCGGATCGCCGGCGTGCTGGAGGAGGGGGATGAGCGGCGCGCCGCTGGATGCCTTGACCTGCTTGGTCACGATGTAGGTGAAGTAGCGGTCGATCCCCACCTCGGACAGCAGCAGGCGGTCGATGACGCGCTGATAGTGATCGATATCGAGCGCCACCACCTTGAGCAGGTAATCGATCCCTCCACCGGTGGCGTAGCACTCGACGATCTCGGAGACGTCCGCGACCGCGTGTTCGAAGGCCTCGAAGTCCTTCGCCTTGTGGCTGCGCAGCGTGACCTCCACGAGGATGGTCGCGGTGTGCAGCAGCCGGTCCAGTTCGATCTCCGCGTGATACCCGCGGATCAGCCCGTCCTGTTCAAGCCGCCGCATCCGTTCCCAGCAGGGGCTGGGCGAGAGCCCGATCTCCTCGGCCAGCTTGATCTTGGTGATGCGGCCGTTGCGCTGCAGCGCGGCGAGGATGCGGACATCGAAGGCGTCGAGCTTTGGGGCGTTGCCGTTCGCGGACATCGGATGTACTCGCACACAAGCGGTGGTTGGTCGATCGCCCGGGGAGCGTTGTCGCCGCGATTGGTCCGGGTCAGCCGCGGAGGTTAGTGCGTGCGCCCCTGGCGTGCAACTGCTCGCAGCGGACCCGCGTATCGCCTGATCGGTATCGCCTAATAGCCGCGCCCGCGGTCGATCCGATGCGGGATCGGCTGATCGGCCTGATCCGCGTGGATACCGCGTACCACGGCCTCGGCGCCGGTCTCCGGGTTGGTCAGGCTGGCGATGTGCGGGGTGACGGTGATGTGCGGGTGGCGCCAGAACGCGTGATCGAGGGGCAGGGGCTCGTCCCGGAACGCGTCGAGCACGGCATGACCCAGTCGCCCCTCACCCAGCGCGATGAGCAGATCGTCCTCGACCAGGTGTTGCCCGCGCGCGGCGTTGATCAAAGTGGCCCCCGGCGACATGCGCCGGAACCGCGTACCATTCAGGATGCCGCGTGTTTGCCCGGTCAGGGGCAGCAGGCAGATCACGATATCGCTGCGCCCGAGCAGCCAGTCGAGGCCGTCATCCCCGCTCACACTCTCCACGCCGGGGATCTCATACTCCGAGCGCGCCCAGCCGGCCACATCGAAGCCGAGGCCGCTCAGCGTCCGGGCGCAGGCGCCGCCGAGCTCGCCCAGGCCCAGCAGCCCGATCCGGCGCTCCCCGGGCCGGGCCTGGGGATGGATCCGCCACTCGGCCGCGGCCTGCTGGTGTTCGTAATCCGCCATATGGCGGTGGCGTCGGAGCACCTGGTAGGTCACGTATTCGATCATGCCCTCGGTCAGGGCCGGATCGACCATGCGCACCAGCTCCACGCCTTCAGGGACCTCCGCCCCCATCAGGTGATCGACGCCCGCCCCGAGTGAGAAGACGACGCGCAGCGCGGGCAGCTCGTGCAGGAAGCCATCCGGCGAGGCCCAGATCAGGGCGTATTCGATATCGTCTACGGCACCCGTATCCGGCCACACCCGCACGTCCAGGCCGGGGTCACGCCGGCGCAACGCGTCGCTCCAGGTACCCGCGGGATCCGAAGGGCTACGGAAAAGCAGCGTCGGCATGACAACTCCCGTAATCCATTGTTTTATCAGTGTTCCGGGTCGCGCCGACTCGGCGCGTACGGTCGATTATGCTCGCGTCACGGCGGTCGCGGCGCAAGTCGTGCTTGAATCGGCACAAAATTGCGGTCTACACTCGGGTCAATCCGAGCCGGTGGTACTCAGCCATTATCCCGACGAGCATGATCGACGAATCGGTTGTTGAACGAGCCGGATGGGCATCACGGCATCGTGCCGGGCGTGTCGTATGGCGACGCCCGTGGACACCCTCGACGCGCAATGCCCGCCCGCGTTTCCCCGATCGTACGACCCATTCGTACCGCCATCGCTCCGCTTTTTCATTCCGCCCCTTTCCCTCTCGAATGCGCCCGGCGACCGTCGCCGTTTGCGCCCATGCGTTCTCTGCTCCGGGCGTATCCGGCCGCCATGCAGTCCAACCATCCGGAGCCCGAGTATGAGCCAGAGCGTCCGCGCCTTGCCGATCCATCGCCTGCTCGGTGCCATGGCCGCCGCCGCCTTCGTGCCGGTTTCAGTGGCGTGGGCGCAGACGGACGGCGATGCGCTGACCATTGTCAGTTGGGGCGGCGTGTATCAAAAGAGCCAGCGCGAGGCGTACTTCAAGCCGTTTATGCAAGAGACGGACGTCGCGATCGAAGAGGATACCTATCCCGGTGACTTCGACGAGGTCATCGAGCAGGTCGAGTCGGGCAACGTGACCTGGGATGTCGTCGACGTCACGCTGTCCGATGCGATCCGCGGCTGTGAGGGCGGGTACCTCGAACCGATCCCGCCGACGATCCTGAGCCCGTCGCCCGACGGTACGCCCGCGATGGACGACTTCCTGCCGAATACGCTGCACGAGTGCGCCATTGGCACGATCCTGTGGTCGACGCTGTGGGCGTACAACAAAGGCGCATTCGAGGGCGAGGCGCCGGACAGTGTCGAGGACGTGTTCGATGTGGATGCCTTCCCGGGTGTGCGCGGTATGCGCAAGACTCCGCGCAATAACCTTGAGTGGGCGCTGATGGCCGATGGTGTTGCGCCGCAGGATGTTTATGCGGAATTGCGCACGGATGACGGCGTTGATCGCGCCTTCGACAAACTGGAAACGATCCGCGATGACATCCGCTGGTGGGAGGATGGCGAGAAGCCCCAGGAGTGGCTGGAGAATGGCGAGGTGTCGATCTCGACCGCGTATAACGGCCGTGTCTTCAACTCGATTATCAAGCAGGGCAAGAATTTCGAATACATCTGGGATGGCCAGATGTGGGATATCGACCTCTGGGTCATTCCGCGTGGCGCGGACAATCTCGCCAGCGCGCTCGAATTCATCGCCTTCTCTACTGGCACCCGACCGCTCGCGGAGGCAACGGAATACGTGGCCTACGCGCCATCTCGCAAGTCGTCGCTGCCACTGGTCCGCCGCGAGTATCAGTCACACATGCCGACCGCACCGAGCAATTTCCGCAATGCCCTGCAGAACAACTTCATCTGGTGGTCCGAGAACAAGGAGCGCATGGATGAACGTTTCGATGCATGGCTCGGTGAGGGCGGATGAGCAACACCGGGAACCGCCGCGCGGTGCGTTGAATTCGCCCGTGGGCTGTGTTTAGATCAAAATGCGTTTAGTGCTGCATAACAATTACACAAGGGAGTCGCCGGCCAATGTCGACCGATGATGCGTTTGTCAGTTTCAGTGAAGTCCAGAAGAGTTACGACGGCGAGACCCTTGTCGTAAAGAACCTGAATCTGGATATCGCGCGTGGCGAATTCGTCACCATGCTGGGCCCGTCGGGTTCCGGCAAAACCACCTGCCTCATGATGCTCGCGGGTTTCGAGCCCGCCACGCACGGCGAGATCTACCTCGACGGCAGCGCCATCAACAAGCTCGCCCCGCACAAGCGCGGCATCGGCATGGTGTTCCAGAACTACGCGCTGTTCCCCCATATGACCGTGGGCGAGAACGTCGCTTTCCCGCTGCAGGTGCGCAAGTACTCCAAATCCGAGGTCGACGAGCGCGTGAAAAAGGCGCTCGACATGGTGCGCCTGGGCGCGTTCGCCAACCGCCGCCCCGCGCAGCTCTCGGGCGGGCAGCAGCAGCGCGTGGCATCGGCCCGTGCGCTGGTGTTCGAGCCCAAGCTCGTGCTGATGGACGAGCCACTGGGCGCGCTGGACAAGAACCTGCGCGAGGAGATGCAGTACGAGATCAAGCATCTTCATGAAGACCTCGGCATTACCATGGTCTACGTGACCCATGACCAGTCCGAGGCGCTCACCATGTCGAACCGCATCGCGGTGTTCGATGACGGCATCGTCCAGCAGCTGGCCGATCCGCCCACGCTCTACGAGGAGCCGATCAACGCCTTCGTGGCGTACTTCATCGGTGAGAACAACCGCTTCTACGGCAAGGTCACCGACATGAATGACGAGCGCTGCACGGTAGAGCTGGAAGGCGGTACTGAGGCGAAGATCGCGTGCAAGCCGGTCAACGTCAGTGGCGTCGGCGACCGCACGACGCTCTCGCTGCGCCCGGAGCGCGTCAAGGTCAATCCGGCGGAAGGCGAGTGCGACAATGTGCTCGACGGCACGGTGCGCGAACTGATCTATCTCGGCGACCATATCCGTACACGAGCGTCGGTCGGCGACAACGACGAATTCATCGTCAAGATTCCGAATGCACAGGGTCATGCCAGCCTGAAAAGGGGTGACCAGGTGTGCTTCGGCTGGGCGGCGGAGGACTGCCGCGCGCTCGACGCGTAGTCGTCCCCGGATATTCCGTCCATCACCTATACTGACTTCCGGGACGGGTCGCGCCTGTGCGTGCCCCGCCGGACTGGCAGTAAACCGTCGGCGGACTGCCGACAGTCACAACGAGGGGAATGCACAATGAACCACGCTTTCAAGACGACGGCCGTGGCCGGCGTTACGGCTATGGGCCTTCTGGCCGCGCCTGCCGCCACATTCGCGGCCGAGTCGCTCACGATTGTTTCGTGGGGCGGCGCATACGAAGAGAGCCAGCGTAAGGCCTATTACGAGCCCTACACGGAGATGACCGGTACCGAGATCACGCAGGTATCGAAGTCCGCCAACGGTCTCGCGGGCGTCCGCTCGCAGGTCGAGGCGGGCAACGTCACCTGGGATGTGGTCGACATGCTCGAGGGTCCGGCGATCCGGGCCTGTGATGAGGGCATCATCGAGCCGATCGATCACGACGAGATCCTGAAGCCGGCGCCGAACGGCGACAGCCCGAGCGAGGACTTCATCCCGGAACTGGGCGAATGCTTCGTACCGGAAATCCTGTACGCAACCCTGTTCGCCTACAACGCCGAGATGTTCGACGGTGACAACCCGTCGACCGTCAAGGACGTGTGGAACACGGCCGACTACCCGGGCAAGCGTTCGCTGCAGAAGATCCCGGCCGGCAACCTTGAGTGGGCCCTGATGGCCGACGGCGTCGATCACGAAGAGGTCTACGACGTGCTCGATTCCTCCGACGGCGTTGGTCGTGCCTTCAATAGCCTGAACAAGATCAAGGGCGACGTGGTCTGGTGGTCGGAAGGCGCCCAGCCGCCGCAGCTGCTGGCGGACGAGGAAGTCTCCATCGCCACCGGCTACAACGGCCGTTTCTTCAACGCCCAGGTGGTCGAGGATCAGCCGATCGAGATCATGTGGGACGGCCAGCTGTTCGAGGTCGACGGCTGGGTCGTGCCGCAGGGCAAGCTGACCGACGAGGTCAAGCAGTTCCTGCGCTTCTCGACCGACACGAAGCGACTCGCCGATCAGGCCAAGTACATTTCTTATGGCCCGGCGCGTCATTCCTCGGCCCCGATGGTCGGAAAGCATAAAGAAACGGGCGTCGAAATGAGCCCGCATATGCCGACCAATCCGGAAAACCTGAAGACCGCCATCCCGAAGGATGCGGTGTTCTGGGCGGATAAAGGCGACTCGCTCTCCGAGCGTTTCAACGCCTGGCTTGCGATGTAAGCAGGCAAGGCGGCCGGCCCCGTTCGCGGGGCCGGCCGGTAGGCGGGGCGGCATCAGCCGCCCCGCTTCCCTACCGCTTTTCAGGTGCGGTTGACCGCCCCGCGGGGCAGGTCCGACAACGATAACAACCCTGGTGCGCAGAGGGCCTTACAATGGCGCAACATGAATCCGCAACGCCCGCCGCCGATGATGTGATGCGGGCGGCCGACGGGAAACCGCTCAAGGACAGTCTTCGTCGCTCGATGCGACGGGCGAAGACGAAAGCCCTGCTGCTGGTGGCCCCGCTCGGACTCTTTATCCTGTTTTCCTTCGCGCTGCCGATCGCCGACATGGTCAAGCGCAGCTTCTACAGCCCCGAAATTCAGAACGTTCTCCCCGAGACCGCCGAGCTGCTCGGCGACTGGGACGGGGACGGGCTCCCGCCCGAACAGATCTATGCCACGTTCGCGAAGGAGCTGGCCCAGGCTGATGAAAACCGCAATGTCGGCGTGGTCTCGCAGCGCGTGAACTACGTCATGCCCGGTGCGCGCAGCCTGTTCTCCGGAACGGCGCGAAAACTGGGCAATGTCGATAGTGGGCCGTACAAGCCCGCCATGATCGAGATCGACGAAGACTGGGGCGACCCCGAGGTCTGGTCGATCCTCAAGCGCGAGGCCTATCCGATTACGATGGCGTACTATCTGTCGGCCGTGGATCTGCGCTACAACGCGGCGGGCGAGATCGAGGCCGTGGCCAGTTACATGCAGATCTATCAGAAGCTGTTCTGGCGCACGCTCTGGATGAGTGTGCTCATTACCGTAATGACGATCCTGCTGGGCTTCCCGGTTTCCTACCTGCTCGCCAATCTGCCGGTACGGACGAGCAACCTGCTCATGATCCTGGTGCTGCTGCCGTTCTGGACATCGCTGTTGGTGCGGACCTCATCGTGGATCGTGATCCTGCAGTCCGAGGGGGTGCTGAACGACGTTTTGGTGACGTTTGGCATCTTCTCCAACGATAATCGACCGCAGATGATCTACAACAAGATCGGCACGATCGTCGGCATGACGCACATCCTCCTGCCGTTCATGATCCTGCCGCTCTACAGCGTCATGAAGGGGATACCACCAAGTTATCTGCGGGCGGCCCGGTCGCTGGGGGCGAATCCGGTAGTGGCCTTCGTGCGCGTGTACGTACCCCAGACGATACCGGGGATCGGCGCGGGCAGTATCCTCGTATTTATCCTGTCGATCGGCTACTACATCACGCCGGCATTGATCGGTGGTTCCAGCGGCCAGCTCATCAGCAACTTCATCGCCTACCACATGCAGCAGTCGCTGAACTGGCATCTGGCGGCGGCACTGGGGTCGATCCTGTTGTTCGTCGTGCTGGGTCTGTATTACATCTATAACAAGCTCGTCGGTGCCGACGCGCTGAAGCTCGGCTAACGGGGACGATAATCATGGGGATTCCAATCTACGCTGGCCGGCTCGAGCGCACCTGGTATTACACGTACCGTGTGATCTGCGGCCTGATCTTCTTCTTCCTGATTACGCCGATCGTGGTGATCGTGCCGCTTTCGTTCAACGCGGAGCCGTACTTCACGTTCACCCGCGAGATGTTGACGCTGGATCCCGCGGGCTTTTCGCTCCGCTGGTACCAGGAGTTCCTGAACAGCGAGCAGTGGATGGAGGGGATCAAGAATACGTTCATTATCGCGATCGCCTCGACCTTCCTCGCGACCTCGCTGGGGACCATCGCCGCCCTCGGACTGTCGAAGCCGTATATGCCCTACAAGAATGCGATCATGGCCCTGCTCATCTCGCCGATGGTGGTGCCGCTGATCATCTCGGCGGCCGGCATGTACTTCTTCTATTCGTCTATCGGGCTGTCATCGACGTACCCGGGGATCATCCTCGCGCATACGGCGCTGGGAACGCCATTCGTGATCATCACGGTGACGGCGACGCTCGTGGGCTTCGATCAGACGCTGGTCCGGGCCTCGGCGAATCTCGGCGCGGACCCCACGACCACGTTCTTCAAGGTGATCATGCCGCTGATCGCGCCGGGCGTGATCTCGGGTGCGCTGTTCGCGTTCATCACCTCGGTCGACGAGATCGTGATCGTGTACTTCATCGCGGGGCCGGATCAGACCACCGTGCCGCTGAAGATGTTCTCCGGCATCCGTGAAGAGATCAGCCCGACCATCCTGGCCGTGGCATCGATCCTCGTCGGGCTCTCGATTATCCTCCTGACGACGCTGGAACTGATCCGGCGCCGGAACGAGCGGCTGCGCGGTATCGTGCCCCAATAATACAAAGACACCGCGGACCGATCGGTGTGCATGCCGCACCGATCGGTCCTGGAGACTGTCATGTCGGTATACAATGGAATTCTGGTCGCGGCCGATGGCTCGGATCCATCCAAGCGGGCCGTCGAGCGCGCCGCGCGGCTGGCGGCCCACGAGGAGACGCCGCTGTACATCCTGAACGTGATCCGGGACATGCAGTTCCCGGAGTCGCTGAAGCGGATGGCGGAAGTGGAGCGGCTGGTCGGTAGCCGGTCGGATCTGCTGCATTACGTCGCCGACAAGATCCTCGGCGACGCGGAGAAAGGAGCCCGTAAACAGAAGGCGAAAACCATCCACACGCGTACGGCGGAGGGGGATCCCGCCACCCGGATCGTCGAGCAGGCCGATGCTGACAAGGCGGATCTGATCGTGATCGGCACGCGCGGTCTGGGCGGGGTCGCCGGGGCACTGCTGGGCAGCGTCTCGCGGAAGGTATCGAATCTCGCGGACCAGGATGTCCTGATCGTCCGCTGATCCCGGTGCCCCGGTAGCCGACGGTAACGCCCCCATCGGCAGGGCGTCGGTGGCGTGCTCCGGGCCCCGATCCGGAGGCAGCTAATGCGGTTCGAGCATCGAGTGGTACTGGTTACCGGTGCGGCGCGCGGCATCGGCCGCGGCTGCGCCGAGTATTTCCTGCGCGAAGGCGCCAGCGTCCTGCTGACGGATATCGACGCCGATGCCGGCCGCGAGACGGCCGATGCGCTCGCGTCGGTCGCGGTGACTCCCGATGCGTTGCGGTTTGTCCACTGCGATGTGTCCGACCGCGCGTCGGTTCAGCAGGCGGTCGATCTGGCCGTGTCCAGCTGGGGGCGGCTGGATGTCTGCGTCGCGAATGCCGCGGTCGTCCACGGCGCGGATTTCCTCGATATCGAGGAAGAAGATTTCGACCGTGTACTCGATATCAATCTCAAGGGCGTCTTCCTGACCGGTCAGGCGGCCGCGCGCGCGATGGTGCGATGCGGCAATGGCGGCAGCATCGTCAATATGTCCTCGATCAATGCCGACGTCGCCCTGCCCAACCAGGTCCCGTACTGCGTCGCCAAGGGCGGCATCCAGCAGCTGACCAAAGTGATGGCCCTGTCGCTGGCCGAGCACGGGATCCGCGCGAATGCGGTCGGCCCCGGATCGATCGGGACCGAGATGCTCGAGTCGGTCATCTCGAGCGATCCGGCGGCGCGGAAGAAAGTCCTCTCCCGCACCCCCGCCGGCCGCCTCGGCCGCGTCGAGGAGATCGCCGCCGTCACCGCGTTCCTCGCCTCGGACGAGGCCTCGTACGTAACCGGCCAGACCCTCTACGCCGACGGCGGCCGCCTCGCCCTCAACTACACCGTCCCGGTCCCCGACGACGACTGATTCTTTCTGATGTGCCCGTGACGTGTGGCTCGTTGACCGGACGCCGCAGTGGATTTGCGCGTGCATTTTTCCTGCGTTGTTTCCTCTCACGCAGAGCCGCGGAGCGCGCCAAGAAGAGGGTAGATCGAGATACGTGCCACTACCTGGCTGTAGGAGCGAGCTTGCTCGCGAACCGGTCGACATTGCCGGCAAGGCCGCGACCCTGCTTGATACACAAACCGACCAGTGACCGCCCTCCCTGCGTCCTCCGCGCCTCCGCGAGAGGGAACACGAGGACGCTGACCGACTAAAACGCCTGTCGATATAGCCAATCCGCGGGCTCGTTGCGCCTGGCTTTTCGGTTGTCCGGGCGGTTCGCGAGCAAGCTCGCTCCTACAGTCACGGAGCACCCGTGTCAGCGCCCCTTCATCTATTCGCCTTTCTCCGCGCGGTCCGCGGCTCTGCGTGAGTAACTACCCGCATCAATTGCATCGACGCCGTCCGATCCCGCCCATGACCCATCAGGCTGCTCCGCCAGGCCGATTCACCAGCGCCAGCCCGACCATGATCACGGCCATACCGACGAGCGCCATCGGGCCCAGGGTCTCGCCGAACAGAAGCCAGGCGTAGCCGGCGGCCGTCGGTGGGACGAGGTAGAACAGGCTGGTGACGCGCGAGGCCTGGCCGCGGCGGAGGAGGAAAAACAGCAGCGAGATCGCACCCAGTGAGAGCACCACGCTGAGCCAGGTCAGGGCGAAGATGAATTCGGTGGTCCATTGCAGGGGCTGGTCATCGAAGAGCAGGGCGACCGGGACCAGCACGATCGCGGCCGCAACGTACTGGATAGTCGTGCCGCTGCGCAGATCGAGGTCAGGGCAGAAACGCTTCTGGTACAGGGTGCCGACCGTGATCGCGAGCAGGGCGATCAGGGGGCAGACGAGCGCGGCCATGCCCTCGCTGTCCGGCAGACGGATGCGCTCACCGAGTACCAGCAAGAGCCCGAGAAAACCAAGCACGAATCCGAGCCATTGCCGGCGTGAGAGCCGTTCACCCAGCAAGGGCCCGACGGCGAAGGCGGTGAGCACTGGCTGAGTACCGACGATCAGGGCGGTCACCCCGGCCGGCACGCCGGCATCGATCCCGGCGAAAACGCCGCCGAGATACACGCCATGCAGCAGCACTCCGGCCGTCGCGATGTGCAGCCAGGTCCACGGGTCCCGCGGCCAGGGGGCCCGCCACAGAATCGCGACCAGCCCGATCAGTCCCGCGACGATCACGAAGCGGATCGCGAGGAAGTCGAACGGTCCCGCCCACGGGAGCCCGTACTTCGCACCGACGAAGCCGGTGCCCCAGAGGGCGACGAAGCCGAGGCCCGCCGCGGTCTCCGGTGTCGGCCGGGCGGGCAAGCCGGCTTACTTCATGGTCGGCATGGCGAACTGTGCGGGTGCTTCCTCGTCCGTCGGCCAGCGGGCCGTGACCGTCTTCATGCGGGTGTAGAAGCGTACGCCGTCGGGGCCGTGCACGTGCAGCGGGCCGAACAGGGAGCGCTTCCAGCCGCCGAAGCTGTGGAAGGCCATCGGGACCGGGATCGGCACGTTGATGCCCACCATGCCGCACTCGACGTGATGCGCGAACTCGCGCGCCAGGCCGCCGTCGCGGGTGAAGATGGCCGTTCCGTTGCCGAACTCGTGGTCGTCGACCAGCTGGACGGCCGACCGGAAGTCCGGCGCGCGGACGACGATCAGTACCGGGCCGAAGATCTCCTCCTGATAGATCCGCATGTCCGAAGTTACGCGGTCGAACAGGCAGCCGCCGAAGAAGTAGCCCTCCTCGTGGCCCTCGACGGTCAGGTCGCGGCCGTCGACGACCAGTTCCGCGCCTTCCTCGACGCCGAGGTCGACGTAGCCGCTGACCTTTTCGCGGTGTTCCTTCGTGACGAGCGGCCCCATCTCCACGCCCTCGCGCGTGCCCGGACCGACCTCCAGCGCGCGCACCTTCGGCGCGAGCGCCTCGACCAGCCGATCAGCGGTCTCGTCACCCACGGCCACGGCCACGGAGATCGCCATGCAGCGCTCGCCGGCGGAGCCGTAGCCCGCGCCCATGAGCGCGTTTGCGGCCTGGTCGGTATCCGCGTCGGGCATGACCAGCATGTGGTTCTTGGCGCCGCCCAGGGCCTGCACGCGTTTGCCGTGCTCGCTGCCGACCCGGTAGATGGTCTCCGCGATCGGCGTGGAGCCGACGAAGCTGATGGCGTCGACGTGCTCATCGGTGAGCAGCGTCTCGACCGCCTCGCGGTCGCCGTTGACCACGTTGAACACGCCTTCCGGCAGCCCGGCCTCATGCAGGAGCTCGGCGACGCGCATCGGGCACGACGGGTCCTTCTCGGACGGCTTCAGGACGAACGTGTTGCCGCATGCGATGGCGATGGGGAACATCCACATCGGCACCATCGCGGGGAAGTTGAACGGTGTGATGCCGGCGCAGACACCGACGGGCTGCTGGACGGACCAGCTGTCGACGCGGGTGCCGACGTTCTCCGAATGCTCGCCCTTGAGCAGGTGCGGGATGCCGCAGGCAAACTCGACGACCTCCATGCCGCGCGTGACCTCGCCGCGCGCGTCGGACATGACCTTGCCGTGCTCCGACGACACGAGGCCGGCGAGCTCCTCGAAATGCTCTTCCATCAGCGCCTTGAAGCGGAACAGCACGCGGGCGCGCGCCAGGGGCGTACGGGCGGCCCACTCGGGCAGCGCGGCACGGGCGGCTAGGATGGCCTCGCGCGTGTCGTCGGCGGAGGCGTAGGCCAGCGTGGCCGTCGCCTTGCTGGTGGCGGGATTGTACACCTCGCCGCTGCGCTCGCCCGCGCCGCTGCGGTGCTCGCCGTTGATCCAGTGGCCGATCTTCTTGCTCATGGGAAACTCCGGTTATTCCTCGCCGCAGGCGTACAGCGCCTCGCCGAGGATGGAAAACAGGCGATCGATTTCCTCGCTGGAAACGATCAGCGGTGGTGACAGGGCGATGATATCGGCAGTGACCCGGATCAGCAGTCCCTGGTCGAAGCAGTGGCGGAACACCTCGAACGCCCGCTCGCCGGGGCCACCCGGGCGCGGTGCGAGTTCGATGGCCGCGATCAGTCCCTGGTTGCGGACATCGATCACATTTGGCGCGTTGGCCAGCTCATGTGCCCGCTGACCCCAGTGTGCCTCGAGTTCGCCGCCGCGAGTGAACAGGCCCTCACGCTCCATGATGTCCATCGCCGCGAGGCCGGCCGCGCAGGCGGCGGGATGGCCCGAATAGGTGTAGCCGTGGAACAGCTCGATCCCCGGGCCGCGCGCGTCACCGTGCATGAAGGCGTCGTGGATCTCGCGGCGTACGGCCACGCCGCCCATCGGGATCGCCCCGTTGGTCATACCCTTGGCCATGGTGATCATGTCGGGCATCACGCCGAAGCGGTCGGCGGCGAAGCTGTCGCCGGTGCGGCCGAATCCGGTGATCACCTCATCAAAGATGAGCAGGATATCGTGCTTGTCGCAGATCGCCCGCAGTCGCTCGAGATAGCCTTTGGGCGGCAGCAGCACGCCGGTGGAGCCGGCAATCGGTTCGACGATCACGGCCGCGATGGTCTCCGCGCCGTGCAGCGCGACCAGCCGTTCGAGTTCATCGGCGCGCTCGGCGCCATGCTCGGGCAGGCCCACACTGAATGCATTACGCTCGAGGTCGTGCGTATGCGGCAGATGGTCGACCCCGCCGACCAGCGGGCCGAAGCGGCGCCGGTTGTTGACGATGCCGCCGACCGAGATGCCGCCGAAGTTGACCCCGTGATAGGCGCGTTCGCGGCCGATCAGGCGCCAGCGGCCGGGTTCGCCGCGGGCGTGCTGGTATGCGCGGGCGATCTTGAGCGCCGTATCGACCGATTCCGAGCCCGAGTTGGTGAAGAATACGCGGTCCAGCCCCCTGGGCAGGAATTCGCTCAGGCGCTCGGCGAGCCGGAACGGCAGCGGATGGCCCATCTGGAACGTGGGGCCGAAGTCCATGGTCCGCAGCTGCTCGCCCACGGCGTCGGCGATCTCGCGGCGGCCGTGGCCGGCGTTCACGCACCACAGGCCGGCCGTGCCGTCGAGGACCGTGTGGCCGTCGTCCGCGGTGTAATACATGCCTTCGGCGCCGACCAGCATGCGCGGATCCTTGCGGAAATGCTGGTTGGCGGTGAACGGCATCCAGAACTGATCGAGTGAGGGCGATTCGTTCGCCGGTGCCATGCTTGCGACCATGGGAGTCTCCGGGGTTCGACCGCCTCGGGCGGTCCATGAGGATCGAGCATATCATGGTTAAAATAATTGACAAACGAACGACTTCGGGGCCGAATGAGGCCTGTTATATCGAAAAACGTTGAGGATATTATGGCCAGGGCCGAGGAGCCGGCTGCGGAAACAGCCACGGATGCCGACACCCCGACCGGGGTGGGGCAGCGCCTGCGGGTGGTGCGTAATCTGTATGGGCTTTCCCAGCGCGAACTCGCCCGCCGCGCCGGGCTCACCCACGGCACGATCTCCCTGATCGAGTCGGAACGGGTCAGCCCATCGGTCGCCTCGCTGAAGAAAGTGCTGGACGGCATCCCGCTGTCGCTATCGGACTTCTTCACGTTCGATACGCGCGAGAGCCGCCGCATCTTCTACAGCGCGGACGAACTCCCGAATATGGGCAGCGGCGACATCGTGTTCCGCCTGGTCGGGGCCGACCGCCAGAAACGCGCCATGACGGTACTGCACGAGTGCTACGCGCCCGGGGCCGATACCGGTGAGGCGATGCTTTCGCATGACGGCGAGGAGGGCGGGGTCGTGATCCGGGGCGAGATCGAGCTGACGGTCGCCGGCCAGCAGCGCACGCTGGGCCCCGGCGAGGCGTATTATTTCGAGAGCCGCCTGCCGCACCGCTTCCGTAATCCCGGCGACAGCCCATGCGAGATCATCAGCGCCAATTCGCCGCCGTCGCTTTGAGCGACCCGCGGCGGCCGCCGGTATGCAACCGCTTTTGCCCCGCCGTACGAAGATCGGAACAAACCCGCTGTCAGGAGTCCAGGTCCATGCGCCGTCAGACCCCGATCCGCCATAAACGGCGCGCCCTGCGGCCGGAAGACGGGTGTATGCCATGAGCGCGCGGGATATCGTCGTCATCGGCGGTGGCGTCGTCGGCATCAGTTGCGCGCGCTGGTTGCAGCGCGATGGCCACCATGTCCGGGTCCTGGACCCTCAGGCGCCGGGGCAGGGCTGCTCGTTCGGTAATGCGGGCGTCTTCGCGGTGGACAGCATCATCCCCGAGGCGACCCCGCATGCCCTGCGTGACGCGCCCGCTATGCTGCTGTCATCGACCAGCCCGCTGCGCCTGGTCTGGCGCGATCTCCCCCGCCTGGCGCCCTGGTTCACGCGCTTCGCGCTGCAGGCGCGGCCGGCCCGCGTACGCGCCGCGACGGCGTGCCTCGCCGGGCTCTGTGCCGGCGCGATGGAGGGCTACCGCGCGATCACCGCCGACAGTCCCGCGGCCGAGCTGATGCGGCATACCGGCTGGGCGCATGTGTTCGAGCGGGCGGCCACGGCCGAGGGCGCCCGCCGTGAGATGGAGGAACGCGCCCGCCACGGGTGGCGGGTACGGTGGCTCGATGGCGCCGAACTGCATGCGCGCATCCCGGGGCTGCGGCAGGACGCCGCCGCCGCGGTGGAGCTGCCCGATATCTGGATGTGCCTGAACCCGGCCCGGTTCGTGGAGCGGCTGGCGGCGGACGTCGCCGCCGCCGGCGGCGCGGTGCAACAGGCACGGGTGACCGGGCTGCGGCCGAACAACGGCGGTGTCGAGGTGCAGACCCCGGGAGGCGCGATTCACGCCGATCACGCCGTCGTCGCGGCCGGTGTCCACAGCGAACAACTGGCGGCCGGTCTCGGCGATCGCCTCGGCCTGACCGCGGAGCGCGGCTACCACGCCATGCTGGACTCCGGCGAGGGGGGGCCGCCCATGCCGATCATGTCCGGTGAGCACAAATTCGTGACCACGCCGATGGCCGACGGTGTGCGCCTGGCGGGCACGGCCGAGTTCGCGCGCGCGGAGCGCCCGCCCGATCCGCGCCGGGTGCGGATCCTGCTGCAGCGGGCCGGCAACCTGTTCCCCGGCCTGCGGACCGGGAGCTACACCAGCTGGATGGGGTGTCGCTCGACGACGCCGGACTCGCTGCCGATCATCGGCCGTTCGGCCGCCACGCCCGCGGTGACCTACGCCTGCGGTCACCAGCATCTGGGGCTGACGCTCGCCGGGGTGACGGGCCGGCTGGTCGCCGACGACCTGGCCGGACGGGATCCTGCTGTCGACCTGCGGCCGTTTCGGGCGAACCGGTTCCGTATTTTCTCCGGCTGAACCGCACGCCGGCGCCGTGCGGGCTGGATTTGACGGGTATTGGGTTCTCGCCTGGGCGCGGAGGGCGCCAGGGGACGCAAAGACACCTGTTGCAGGAGCGGCCATGGCCGCGAACCGTTTACCAACGGTATGGCGGCCTCAGAACTCCAAGTCGTCGCGCGACACCGATCTGAATGGATTCGGACGACAATGGCAGTGGACATCGGTTCGCGAGCAAGCTCGCTCCTACCGGATCCACCTTGCCCTTGTCGTTCTTTGCGTGCCTTGGCGAGAACCAGAATCAGCGCCAACAAGACCCGAACGGCGGAATCCAGCCGACCACATATCGGGATCGCGGCCGACCAGCGCCGGACAAAAAAACGGCCCGGGCCGCGTGTTGCGGGACCGGGCCGTCTGGCACGTCCTCATTGCCGGCTGTCATCGGTTCACAGCGTCGTCATTACCACCATCAATGCGGCGGTAATCAGGAAAGAACCGATATAGGCCATCGCTACCCGAAGATTCACGTCACCACTCATCACTCGACCTCCTCGATCGTTACTGCACTTGACTAACCTGGCGGCCTCCGTGCCGTGTGCCGGGTCCTGCGCCGTCGCCTCTCCCATGCGCATAAAAAAGGCCGCTCGAAGCGGCCCATGCGGGTGACATTGCCGTCTATGCGGACAGCATCACTGTACGGGCCCGGTCCTGCGCCATTTATGCGTTACGCGAATAAGGTTGCCCATGGAAGGGCTCCTGCGGCTATCTGGCAACGGTGTTTTAGGGGCTGGGGAGCGGGAAATCAAGGGCAAAACCGGAAAAACAGGATCTTTCTTTTTGGCGGTTGAAAACAGGGCAAAACCGCTGTCCCGCTATCCGGGAAAAGAATAAACGGATTGTTTAAAAAGCCCTGTCAGAACGACTCCCGGCCGGGCTCCGTCGACTCGAAGGCCACCGCCGGCTCGAGTGAGTCCGACATTACTCCGAGAGGTGTCGCCTGGCCAGACCCCGCCGCCGTCCATGCCAGAATGCGTCGCCATCGCCTCGGGCCGACCACCAGGCCCGGAGCAGGTAGATACATGCGACGACGTTGCCGAGCAGAAGTAGCGCAACGATCCAGATGGCGGCGAATCCCGGCACCTCCCGCCATGCGATCCAGCCCGCGAACAGCACCATCCCGGCGTAGACGTCCACAAGCAGGACCCGTCCCCACGCCAGATCCAGCAGCCGCCGGCCCTCCGTGCCCAGATCGCCGTGCAGGGATGCCGCCACCAGATACATCGTCAGCGCTATACCGGCCGCGAGCGCAACGAAAACGATCGACCGGCCCGGCATGCGCGGATCACTCATGGCCGGGTTTTTCCATCAAGTGGTGCACGACCCACCACTCCTCGCCATCGCGCAGGCCGAACAGTTCGGCGCACGCCATGAAAAAGACCCGCCAGCGCTGGCACCAGCGCTGCGCGTCGGCGCCGTAGGCCGCTTCCAGTACCGGCATGACGTCGGCCCTGCGGGCATCCAGGTTCGCCAGCCACGCGTTGGCGGTGGCGGCGTAGTGGCGCCCGTTCCAGCGCCACTGGCCGCGGTGGCGCAGGTCGTCCTGGAAAGCCGTCATCAGGCCATCGGCGGGCATGATCCCGCCGGTAAAGAAGTGCCGGCCCATCCAGTTGGCGGCGCCCTCCGGCTGGAACTCATACGTGCAGTCGCGATGACAGAACACGTGCACGAGCAGCTGCCCGCCGGGGCGCAGCCAGGCGCTGATGCGCTCGAGCAGCAGGCGCCAGTTGCGCATGTGCTCGAACATCTCGATCGACACGACGCGGTCGAACGGGCCGTCGTCCGGCTCGAAGTCATTCATGTCCGCGGTCACGACGCGCACGTTGTCGAGGCCGCGCTCCGCGGCGCGCGCCTCGATGAAGGCGCGCTGTGGTGACGAGTTGGATACCGCGGTGATGCGGCTCGCCGGATACCGCTCGGCCATCCACAGCGTCAGCGAGCCCCAGCCGCAGCCGAGTTCCAGTACCCGCTGGCCGTCGGCGAGGTTGGCGTGCGCGCAGGTCGCCGCCAGTGATGCGTCCTCGGCGCGATCCAGTCCCGCGTCCGGCGCGTCGAAACGGCAGCCGCTGTACTTCAGGCGATGACCGAGCACATTCACAAAGAACTCGGCCGGAAGTTCATAGTGCTGCTCGTTCGCCTTCTCCGGCACCGGCGCGATCGGGCCGGCGTCCATGCCGCGGATGAACGCCTGCTGCCGCGCCAGACGCTGCTCGCAGTCGCCGGCCTTTTCCCGCCGTCGGCGGGCCTCGCATAGACGCCGGATACCGGCCCGGATCGCGCTGTCCGGGATCCGCTCGCGTTCCATCCAGTCGATCGCTGTCGTGAGCAGCGGGTTCGCATTCATCGTTCCACCTCCGCGGCTTCCGCCGGTACGGGTTGACCGGTCCAGCGCCCGATGCGGGCGGCGCCGGCGACCACCAGCGGCGTCGCGATCGCCCATTGGACCGCGACGGCGCCGAGCAGCACGGTGATCCCCGCCGGTGCCAGCAGGCCGCCGAACCGGGTCCCGCTGAAGTAGGCCACGGGGCCGCCGATGCCGCCGAGCAGGGCGGCGAGCAGGTATCTGTGCTGCAGCCAGTGCAGGGCCACGTTCAGGGCCATCGCGAAGTTCACCCACAGCGCGACCATCCACACCGTAGAGGGCGCGCCGACACGGGCCTGGACGGGAAAGTCGAACACCCCGGCCAATACCATCACGGAATCGATCGCATAGCCGAACAGCGCGGCGGCCGCCAGCGTGGCGAGTTCACGGCGTCGGGCCGGGATGAGGTTCAGGTGGATCGCGACGAGCGCCGCCACGAACACGGGCCCGAGCCAGGTATAGCCGTTGGCCGCGCCGAGTACGCAGGCGAACCAGCCGATGTTGATCGAGGCGATATTCCACAATATATGCGCCAGGGTCGGCTTGCCGGGCGTCATGCGGAAGCCTGTATGGCGGGGCGGATAGCGGCCACCGTGTTGCGCGGCTTGGCCAGCAGCAGCTGCAGGTCGCCGATATGGCGTTCATCGAAGCCGGCCTCGCAGTACTGCAGATAGAAGTCCCACAGGCGCAGGAAACGCTCGGGGTAGCCGAGTGCGCGCACCTGATCGGCCGCCCCTTGGAAACGCTCGCGCCAGTGGCGCAGCGTCTCCGCGTAGTCCGCGGACAGGTCCTCCAGATGCACCGGGCGCAGGTCGCCGACCGCCCCGATGGCGCCGAACAGGGCCTTCGGGGCCGGGCAGTGACTGCCGGGGAAGACGTAGCGCTGGATGAAGTCGACCGAGCGCCGGTAGCTCTCGTATTCCCGGTCGCTGGTGGTGATTACCTGCAGCAGCATGGCCCCGTCCGGGCGCAGGCGGTCGCTGCAGACCTGGAAGAAGGTCTGCAGGTATTCGCGGCCTACGGCCTCGATCATCTCGATCGAGACGAGCCGGTCGTACTGCCCCTCAAGGTCACGGTAATCCGACTGCAGCAGCGTGACGCGGTCCTCGAGGCCGGCCGCGCGGATGCGCGCTTCAGCCAGCGCGTGCTGCTCGGCCGAAATCGTGGTCGTCGTCACCCGGCAGCCGTAATGCTTCGCGGCGTGCAGCGCGAAACTGCCCCAGCCGGTGCCGATCTCGAGCACATGGTGTTCCGGGCGCAGGCCGAGCTTGCGGCAGATGCGGTCGAGTTTCGCTGTCTGCGCCTGCTCCAGGCTGGCTCCGGCCGTGTCGAAGACACCGGCCGAGTAGGTCATCGACTCGTCGAGGAACAGCCGGAACAAGTCGTTGCCGAGGTCGTAGTGATCGCGGATGTTGCGGCGGCTGCCGCCGGGCGTGTTGGCCCGCGCGCGCTGGGCGATGCGCGCCACCGCGCTGGCCAGGCCGGCGACACCGCCCCGGTCGAAGCGGCCGGTGGCCGCGCGGCTGCGGATGAGGATGCGGAACAGATCCGCCAGCCGATCGCAGTCCCAGTCGCCGTCGATCCAGCTCGCGGCCGCACCAAGCGCACCGCCGAAGACCATGCGTCGGTAGAAGCGCGGCGCATGGACCCGCATACGCGCGCTCGGCAGTGCATCGTGACCGAAAGAGGCCTCGCCGTCGGCGTCGGCGATGTGCAGCCGACCCTCCGCCAGCCCGTCGAGACGGCGATGCAGCAGCCGGCGCGCGAGCCGATCGAGCGGGCTGGTGGCGTTGAACGCGGACACGGCGGTTGTGCTCAAGGCGGCGTTACTCCGTCAGGCGGGATGATAGACGTCTGGATTCGCCGGTAAAGTCCGCCTGGATTCGGTTCATTCCCATTGTGAAGGGCTGAAAAACCGGTTTCACGCGGAGCCGCCGAGAGCGCGAAGGAGGCCGGTCTACTTCGCACTGGTGGCGGCCGGCGCGTGGCCGAGCAGGTCGCGGCCGATCTCGACCGACAGGGCGTTGAGGTACTGCTGGACGCGGTCGAGGTACTCGTGCAGCCCAAACTCGATGACGCCGTCGATGTCGGTGTCGAGCAGTGTGCGCAGGTCGTCGAGGCGGCCCATGGCCGCGGTGGCGCCGGGGATGTTGTAGACCGAGCGCAGCTGGGTCAGTCGCCCGCCCACCTCGTCGACACAGGCCGCGACCGAGCGCGGGAAACCCTCGTGGAAGAGCATGAATCCGGCGACATCGCCTGGCGTCATGCCGCGTGGGTGGATCTTGCGGAAAGCGTGGTAGCCCGCGGCCGAGCGCAGCAGGGCGTTCCAGCGGCTGACGTCGATCTGCGAGCCGACATCCTCGGGCGAGGGCAGGACGTTGTGGTACTTGCTGTCGAGCAGGCGCGTGGTCTGGTCGGCGCGCTCGAGCTGTTTACCGAGCTGGTAGAAGCACCAGCCCTCGTCGCGGTAGAACGTACCCTCGGTGATCCCCGTGTGGGTCTGGCAGCCCTCCTTGATCATGGAACAGAACCGGGCCAGCCGGGGTTCCGCGATCTCCTGCGGGCCCAGCGCGCGGAGCCGGTTGTAGAAGATGTTGAGCTGGGTCCACATCTCGGTCGAGATCAGCGGCCGCAGTGTGCGGGCGTTCGAACGGGCCATGCCCAGGTTCGACAGGATGGACGAGGGATTGCGGTCGTCGAGCGTGTAGAAACGGATCACGGCCGCTGCCGTGGCCTCGCCGTGCTCGCGCGAGAACGTCGGTGCGTCGCTGTACAGTTCCAGGATCGATCGCCAGTTCTGGCCACCGCGCGAATCGCGGGAGAACGTCTCGGTGACGTCCAGTACGCGCGCGAGATCCTCGGCGCGTTCGACATAGCGCGCCATCCAGAAGATGGCGTCGGCGTAGCGCGACAGCAGATTGCTCATGCGGTACTCCTTGCGTCCCGTGCCGCTTATTCCAGCACCCAGGTGTCTTTCGAACCGCCGCCCTGGGAGGAGTTCACGATCAGCGACCCCTTGCGCAGGGCGACCCGTGAGAGACCACCCGGGGCGACCCAGGTATCGCGCCCGGTCACGGCGAACGTGCGCAGGTCGACGTGGCGCGGTTCGATCCCGCCATCGACCAGGGTGGGGGCGACCGAGAGGCTGATCATCGGCTGGCTGATCCAGTTGTGCGGCCGGTCGAGGATCTGCCGGCGGCAGTGTTCGAGTTCGTCCTTCGTGGCATGGGGCCCCACGGTAATGCCATAGCCGCCCGCCTCGCCGACCGGCTTCACCACCAGTTCGTCGAGGTGGTCCAGCGTGTACTGCAGGCCTTCCTTCTCGCGGCAAAGATTGGTCTGCACGTTCGGCAGGATCGGGTCCTCGTCCAGGTAATACCGGATCAGGCGCGGCATATAGGCGTACAGCGCCTTGTCGTCGGCCACGCCCGTGCCGATGGCGTTCGCCAGCGCCACGTTGCCCTTGCGGTAGGCCTGGAACAGGCCGGGCACGCCGAGCAGACTGTTGGGGTCGAACGCGCGTGGATCCAGCGCGTCGTCGTTGATGCGCCGGTAGATCACGTGGACCGGCTGCAGGCCGCGGATCGTCCTGACGTACACGCGGTCGTACTCGGTGACCAGATCGCGGCCCTCGACCAGCGCGACGCCCATCTCGCGGGCGAGGAAGATATGCTCGAAGTAGGCGGAGTTGTAGGTGCCCGGTGACAGCAGCACCAC
>Ga0207714_1000756_pt1 | contig 21849 bp, 23 predicted proteins | sample PonA232FremontCA_2_FD_187270 | JGI IMG/M metagenome (GOLD analysis project Ga0207714, IMG submission 187270) | Marine sediment microbial community from Fremont, CA, USA - Pond A23 Sediment 2 (SPAdes) | ecosystem: Environmental > Aquatic > Marine > Unclassified | place: USA: Fremont, California...
AAATCCGGGCGTAGACCCGGCGGTTTGCCCAGAATTTCGAGAGGTTTGCACCCCGAGAGAGGACGCCTTTTACCAGATCTTCGAGCGTTTCGATCATCACAAACGTGAATCGATAGGTCAGTAAGGCAACCTGGTCGACTGGCCGGGGGAGTAGTCGCCCAAGCACGTACGCGATGTCGGCGTACCGGGTGGTCATAGTCGCGGTGAGCGCGAACGTGACGACGGTGAGTGACCGACACGTGAGTTCGACAAATAACACTATGCCGGCCCACGTCACCGAGAGTCCTCCGAGAGGCGTCGGTACTGAACCACCGATAGGGGTTCCTGGTTCGAGGAAGGCAAGCGGTCCCGCCACCGAGATAATAAATAACAGCGGAAGCGTATACCAGTAAACGAGGCGGTCGTACGGCAGCCCCGCGACCCCGTAGATCAGAAGCATCGCTGCGTACAGCCCCGCGAGGATGACCACACTATCGACGATTGTCACCGCGAGGACGAGTGCCCCGACAATCCCGACTTTTGTCCACGGGTTTACGCGGTGAAGTGGTCCGTCCCGGTGTTCTGCATATGCCGTAATCAGGCGCGGGTCTGGAACGTGATTCGAGAGTGTCGTCACGGGTTACTGTTCATGTGTTCGGAACCGTCTACGTCCCGGTAGCGGTCAGCGTACAGGTACAGACCGACACCGATGATGCCGAAGAGTATACTAATACCGATGAATTCGGCCATGAATCCATTTTTTCGGATCGGCCCGGCGACGACGATTCCGCGACCAAGATCAACCAGTGATCCACCGCCATCCTGGACGCCACGCTGGAGTGTTTTCGCGGACCGCTTGGCCCATGGAAGGGAGCCACCAGTCGAGGTGAATCCCCACAATCCCGCAGCGAGACAAACCGCGAACAGCCCGGCAAGCCCGCTGTACTGCTTCCAGCGCTGCATCAGGCGGTCACCCCCGTGGTATCACCGCGCGAGTCGCGGTTGGCGAGTCCAACGAGATCGGGGCGGACCGAAGCGAGAAACTGGATAATAAAGCCAGTGAGTATCCCTTCGATGACTGCGACACCGAGATTGAGACCAACGAGACCAGCCACAGCGATGGTCAAGTCACCGCGTGGAAGTGCACTTCCGTTGACGCCGCTGACGACGATTATTGCACCCATCAGGATCGCGCCCGAAGAGAGTCCAACTGTCGCCGCCCCAGCACTCGCCGGGAAGGTGTCCCAATCCAGTTGCATCAGTGTCTTGAACGCGTAGTAGGCGACGATTGCCTCCGAGGCGTTCACAAGCGTGTTTGCCCCTATAAGACCGACTGCGCCATGTCCCAGTGCTGCGGAAAAGATATTCACCACCAGTGCGATGAGTGCCCCAAGCAGTGGACCGGCCAGGATACCGACAAGGCCAGTGAGATTCATGTGAATACCGCCCCAGACGGGGATATTCAGTTGGAAAATGGCGAAACTCGCTGCCCCTCCGATACCAGCCAGCGCGATTTGGTGTGTCTTGATGCCTCCCTTCCGGATACGGTAGACAACTGCGCTGATGAGGACGACACCGACAGTCGTCCACAGTGCCAGTGCCCACAGTGGAAACGTTCCTTCTCCAAGATGGATATGTGCCATAGCTAGTTTGCTAATCTAGGTTCAAATCATAATAAAGTTGCCTTACGAAATTATTTGAGATAGTAATTCTTAGGGAATACTGTATATATTTCTGTTAGGTGTTTTGCGAAGTAAAAGCAGTCTGGCAGCAACGACTGCGCCCGGTTCAACAGGTTGTTGAACGACTACAAGATGCTAGCTGGCGTTCCGAGTTCGTCTCTTATCTATGCAGCGCAGTTGACGAAGGCTAGCGTCACTCACGCGGGCGCGGATACAGCGCCGTCATTAACTCTCTTGCACGTTCTTGTTGCTGACCCACAGGCCCGCGCAAGCATTTTTATCAGAGAACGCCCAATGAGAGAGTAAGATGGGCGTTCCGACCTGCGGACTTCGACTCACTCGCCGTTCCAGACGGAACGGCTCGCTCCTTGCGAAGTTCCCAGTCACGGACAGCGTTAGAGCGCGACAAGAAGCGTGCGCTGTCCCACGGAACTACCCCGTCGAGCCAGTAGGAGTGGGACACTCCGAAGGAACGCCTGTGGAGACTGCGCTCCCTGTGGGACCCATCTCGGTTCCTGCAAAGTGTGTCTTAGAAGCAGGAAGCCCCACCCTCAGCGAGCGCGTTAGCGCGAGCAGGGTGGAGTAGTTCACTAATATCGAACTCAGTTTATTTCTGCGAGTGCGCCGAAATCATCGACTGGCACCACGGAGTAGTCGATCGTGAGTGTATCTCTGGTCGCCCGGATCTTCCCGACGAACGTCGAGATATCTTCGAGTGAACCCTCCAATACGAACAGTTCCATACAGTGTTGCTCGCCGACGTGACTGTGGAAATTGGAAGCAACCATCTCCTCGTGTTCGTGGCGGAGATGCATCATTTTCTCTTCAACATCGGTCGTCTCGTAATCGAAGATGACTGTGACGACGCCCATCAGCTCACGGTCTTTGAGTTTCTGATCGTCGAACTCGCTGAGTAGATTACGACCTGCTTCACGGAGCACCTCACTGCGACCAGTGTACCCGTGGTCGTCTGCAAACTGATCGATACTTTTCAGTAGTTCTTCGGGCATTGAGACACTAACGACGCTCATGTACTAACTTAGCTGAAGAGATATATTAAGAATTATTATTTATATTCTAACTATAAGATTTTTTTATTAAGATTGGCGTCGACACCAATGATTTTTGCGGTTGGCATGGACTTCTCATCGTTCCTAACTTGGTCACTCTTGCAGTAACGAGGCTGATCGACATCTATATGATCGCTCTGTGAGAAACGAACCGCCGATACAGGGATCGAACGCCGTACGTTCCGCGTACTGTTTGCGATGTCGGTGTCTCCGTTTCGGTGCTCCCCACCTGGTTTGTCTTTGCTGTGATGGTGCTCGTCTGAACAGTCCTATTCGTACTTTTTGAACCCGATGTCGCGGGCTTTCTCACGGAAGGACTGCCGACACAGCCAGATATCGTACTTGCCGACCAGCCCCTGCTCGCGACCAGTGTCGGGACACACCCGCCGCTTCTGTTCTGTCCTGGAATTTTCATCGCCGTCGCTCATGCTACCTCCGCAGCTCGTCTCCGGAGCGACTCCGGAACCGATCGATCGTCTGCAAGCGAACCTAACTGTTCTGATGCATTCGTTTTACTAAGAGCCTCCAAGGCTTGCCGGCGAAACTCACCATCGAGTCCACCCGTTTGGACAAGGAGCGAAAGCGTCCTTCGCTCACCTTTCCCTGCGAGCCGGTCGATTGCCTCTTTTCGCTTCTCCCATCCAACGTTCGTCTTGAGTACCGTTTGAAACTCCTGTGACATGGTTACTCTGCCATTCCGAGTTCTTCAGCGTCGTTTTCTGCCGTGGCTTGCTCGTGTTCTTGTTCGTCCAGTTCGAAGGTTGGGAACCGATCCTCGTAGCAGTCCCAGCTTTCGTCCATCTCCTCATCGGTGAGCAGACAAGACTCGAAGCGCTCTCTGACAGCGTCGTGATCCATCTCGCGTCCGATGACGACCAGCTGTGTGCCACGATCACCCCACTGGTCGTTCCACAGTTTTTCGAGCATTGGGTTATTCTCGAACTGTTCGACTCGTTGCTCCTCCGGGAGTGTTGCAACCCACCGACCGCCGGCACCGACGCGGACAGACTGGCCGGCAACGTTCAGTGTCAGTGCGATTTCCTCGCGGCCAGCGATCCAGAAGTGGCCCTTCGATCGAACGATGTTGTCCGGAAACTCGTCGAGTAGCGCCGCGAACCGCTCCGGGTGAAACGGGCGTCGGGAGTGAAAGACAAACGAACTGACACCGTGTTCCTCCTCTGCGGAGGCGTGTGGCTCTCGTAGCTCCTGCATCCAGCCAGCGGACTGGCTCGCTTCCTCGAAATCGAACCGGTCGGTCTCGATAATCTCTTCTGGCGAGACGGCGCCGTGTTCGGTCCGGATTATTTCCGCCCGGGGCTGGAGCTGTTCGAGCGTGCTTTCAACCTCTGTGAGTGTATCCTCGTCGACGAGATCGCACTTGTTTAACAAGAGGACATCACAGAACTCGACTTGCTCGACGAGGAGGTCGCCGAGATGTTTGCCGGTTCCATCGTCGTCGAGCATCTCGTCGGAGTTCATTGCCCTGTCGAACTGGTGAGCGTCAACGACTGTCACCGTCGTATCGAGATGACAGCGTTCCATCGGTTCGATACCCGTCTCCTCGTAGAACTCCGTCGGGTCGAGATCCGACTGGTCGAACCCCATCGTCAGCGTCTGTGCAACAGGTAGTGGCTCGGCGACACCCGTCGATTCGACGATCACGGCGTCGAACTCCCTCTCACTGGTGAGTCTGCCGATGGCGTCTAGCAGATCACCGCGTAACTCACAACAGATACAGCCATTCGAGAGTTCGATGAGTTCTTCCTCCTCTTCGGAGATATCCGAGGACTCGGCCACGAGGTCAGCGTCGACGTTTACTTCGCCCATATCGTTGACCAGGACAGCGATATCGCGTTCGTCCGTTGCGGCCAAGATGTGATTGAGAACAGTCGTCTTTCCTGCACCAAGTGTTCCCGACAGCACTGTCACCGGGGTTGTCTCCTCGCTCATAATAGCAAATTATCTCTCTATCTTAATAGTAGTTATTACTTTAATTAGAATATTTATTATATCTGCAGTCAGTACGACTGACTATGAGTGCTCCAGATTCCCGCGTCGACTGGCTCGTTATCGGTGGTGGTATCCACGGCACGTACGTCGCCCGCGAACTCCTCGAAGCAGGTGTCCCTCGTTCTGAACTCGCCGTTCTCGACAGTCACGGCGAGTTACTCGCCTCGTTTCGAAAGAAGGCACGTGTCTGTGGGATGGAGACACTTCGTTCGAATTACGTCCAGCATATTGGTCCCTCTCCGTTCGATCTGGAGCGGTTTGCCGAGGCACGGTGGCGTGAGGACGAGCTCGTGGCGACCAGACACAGTCAGCCCCGGCCGACACTCGATCTATTTCTCGACCACTGCGATCACGTGATCGAGCGGTTTGAGCTCCAGGAACTCCTCCAGCAGGCAACAGTCACAGGAATCAGTCGGGAGGACAGCCTCGTCGTCGACACGACGGAGGGACAACTCCAGGCCGAGCGAGTCGTACTCGCGATCGGTCCGGGCAACGTCTACCGACGACCGGACTGGGCCGACAGCGACGCTGTCGAACACGTCTGGGACGACGTGCGACCACCAACCAGGCGAATCGACGCCGGAGAACGGGTCTGGGTTGTCGGTGGTGGCATTACTGCTGGCCAGTTCGCGACGTCTATTGCAGATCGGGCCGGTCACGTCTCCCTCTGTATCCGGAGTCCGCTCCAGACTGCGCTTCGGGAGGCAGAGCCAAAGTGGCTCAACTGGCACTACATCTCGCGTGAACTCCATTCACTCCCGCCGGGCTCTGGGGCCCGCTACGAGCGACTCCGAGAGGCTCGAAATGACGGGACGATACCACCGTATCTCGTGGACCAACTCGACACCGACGAGGTCACGATCCGCCACGAGCAGATTACCGAGGTATTTGAGACCGACGGCGGGCTGTTAGTCTCGGGGAGTCGTGATAGCGGGTGCCACGTCGACAGGATCGTTCTCGCGACTGGCTTTCAGTCAGTCTTCGAACATCCGTTCGTCCGACAGCTCGCGAGTTCACTCTCACTCGTCCGTGGCTGTCGCGGGATGCCTGTCCTTGATGATGGAACGCTCGCCTGGCAGACCAGGAGCGAAGAGTCGTCGAATATCCTCGTCACCGGGAAACTTGCAGCGGGATCGGTCGGTGCGCTCGCAGGCAACATTGCAGGCGCACGTCGTGGAGCCGAACGGATCGTCGAAGAGCACCCGACTCGCCAAATTGTGCAGTGAACTACTGCTGCGTTCAGTACTGCGAGGGCTGCGTGTCCGTCAGTTCGCGGGTTTTGCTCGGCGAGAGGTGAAGTCGTCGCCCTTCTCGTTCTGGAAACGGATTCTCACACTCCAGTCCGTCTACCAGTTGCCCGTCGGTGAGCTGGCACTCGTCGAGCATTCGTTCGATACGGTCTTGGTCCATCCCCTGACCGATCAGGACGAGCTGTGTTTCCCGGTCACCGTACGCGTCGGTCCAGTTCGGGTCGCGCCGTTCGCGGTATCGTTGCTGTCGCTTCTCTGGTAGCGAGGCAATCCACCGACCGGCGACAGTGATCTGTGACTCCAGACCGGCGAGTGACAGTTCCAGTGCGACATCCGGTCGGCCAGCGACGTGGAGCCATCCCTTTGCCCGAATCAGACTCTCGGGCGTTTCACGAAGGAACTCCGCGAGTCGTTCGGGATGCATCGGCGTCGGTGACTGATAGACGAACGAATCGACGCCATACACCTCCGGCGGATGCTTGTGGTCGTGCTCGTCGCCGTGATTGTGGCCATCTTCATGATCGTGGTCGTGATCGTGGCCGCCTCCATGATCGTGGTCGTGACTGCTATCCTGATCGTGGTCGTGTTCTTCGCTATGACCCTGGCTGCCTTCGTGATCGTGATCTGTGTCTTCATCGTGCGTGTTCTCTTCGTTGTGGGGAGCTTCCTGGTCCAGGTCACTCTCGTCGGCAGCCGTATCGAGTACCTGCCGCCAGCGGGCGCTTTGCTCGACTTGCTCGCGATCGAATCGTTCGCTGCCGAGGATCGTCGACGGCTCCACGTCGCCGAACTCGGTCGCGATCAGGGTTGCCTCTGGCTGGAGCGCTCGTATATCTGCTCGCACGACGTCGAGTTCCTTCTCACTGACCCGATCTGTCTTGTTGAGCACGAGCGTATCGCAAAACTCCACGCCGTCGACGATGAGATCAGATAGCGGTCGGGTCCCATCGTCGTTTTCACCTCGCCGTTTCGGCTGGCCGTTCTCGAACGCATCGTAGAACTGGCGAGCGTCGACGACAGTTGTGACGCTGTGGAGATCGTAAAACGTCGATGGTCGGCCTTCGACGAACTGTTTTGCGAGGGGTGCAGGCTCGGAGATACCTGACGGTTCGACGAGAAGGGACTCGAAGTCGTGATCCATCACAAGCTGGATGACGGCGTGTTCGAGTTCACCCTGGAGGCCACAACAGATACAGCCGTTCGAGAGTTCGACCACCTCTTCGTCTTCGTTGTGGCGTTCGACGATCTCCGCGTCGACGTTCACATCGCCGACATCGTTGACCAGGACTGCCACTTCGTTGCCGTGGTCGTCAGCGAGGAGGTTGTTCAGGAGTGTCGTCTTGCCAGCGCCGAGGGTACCCGAAAGGATCGTGACTGGGATACGTTCGTCAGGATTCATCAGTCATCAGCCAGGGCAAGTTCACGCTGTTCGTCTGCCCCAAATGGGTCTTCGTACTTTTCCCACGATTCGTCCATCTCCTCGTCGGTTAGCACGCAGTCGTTTAACCACTCTTTGAGGTCCTCGGGGCCGTACTCCCGTCCGATGAAAACGAGCTCTGCGCCACGGTCGCCCCATGTGTCGTCCCAGTTTTCCCGAGCGCTTGGCATCCGTTCGAGATAGCGTTGCTGCTCGGCAGGTGGAAGCGTCGCGATCCATTTACCGCTCGGGCCAGCACGCACCGACTGGCCAGCCTTGTCCAGGCCCATCGCAACGTCTTCGCGACCGGCCGACCAGAAGAATCCTTTCGCACGGATGATCTCCGCTGGGAGTTGCGCTAAGAGATCTGCGAACCGCTCGGGATGGAGCGGACGGTTCGTACTGAAGACGAAGGATTCGACGCCGTGTTCTTCTGCCGGGTCGTGGTGATGTTCGTGCTGGAGTTCGTGTTTCCAGCCCGCACTCCCCTTGGCTTCCTCGAAATCGAATCTGCCAGTGTCGAGAATCTCTGTCGGATCGACCTGTCCGAACTCTGTGCGGACGATCTTTGCCCGTGGCTGGAGGTGTTCGAGCACTGCCTCGATCTCGTCCAGTTGGGCTTCGGTGACAAGATCACATTTGTTGAGCAGGAGGACATCACAGAACTCGATTTGATCCATCAGTACCTCCTCCGGAACTCGCTCTGTCCCGCCTGTCATCTCTTCATTAACGAGAGACTGGCCGGATTCGAATCCCTCCGCGAGCGCGTGGGCATCAACGACGGAGACCATCGTATCTAGTCGGTAGTCTTCCGTTGGGTCGTACTCGGCATCCTCGAAGCCGAGCGTAAACGTCTGTGCGACGGGAATCGGCTCCGAGATCCCCGAGGATTCGACGAGGAGGTAATCGAATTCTCGTCGCTGAACGAGTTCGCCGACAGCATCGAGCATATCGCCGCGAAGCCGACAGCAGATACAGCCGTTTGACATCTCGATGATCTCCTCGTCTGATTGGGAGAGCTGTGATTGGTTTTCCACGTGGTCGACGTCGACGTTTACCTCACCCATGTCGTTGACGACGACTGCGACTTCCAGACCGTGATCGGCAGTCAACACGTGGTTCAGCGTCGTCGTTTTCCCTGCGCCCAATGCGCCCGAGAGGACCGTCACTGGAATGTGTTCGCTCATCGACTCAATATTAATAGTAGAGACTAATAAATTACTAGTCTTTACGAAAATTAGAGTCTACGATGTTAATACACTCTCGCGCCCAGTAAGAGAGACACACTGCATATCAATTTCTGGCCCAGGTGAATCGCTACGTAGCTTAATCAATCGTAAATTGATCGAATTCCGACGAAATCCGGGCGATCCTAATACTGGTGGCTATAAATTCGTAAAGATATTCGACCCCCCGTAGGGTCGAAATTCTTCTGCTTTCTATAGCCACCAGTATGATACCGACTATCTCCACGTTTCCGTCAAGCAGGAACGCGAAGAAACGTCGGAAGAAGCCGAGAACCAACCAGTTCTCGGCGTCGACCGGAACGTGGACGGGTATCTCGCCGGCACCAGTACAGGCGCGTCCATCGGGAACGCCGACTGCTGAATCACAACCGCCGCGAATACGAACGTCGCCGCGTCAGTCTCCAACAGCAAGGGACGTGAAGCGCACACCTCACTATCCAGTCCATCGGAGACACCTTCGCTAACTGGTCAGAGGACTCCTTACACCAAGCGTCGAACGAACTGGTCAAAGAAGCGGTCTCCCGCGGGTGTACGACCATTGTGTTCGAGGACTTGGGGAGCATCCGTGAGGATATCTCCAACGCCTCGAAGTTCCAACAGTGGGCGTTCAACGAACTGAAACGCCAAGTCACGTACAAGGCCACCGCCGAAGGAATCACGGTTGAAACTGTCCATCCAGCGTACACCAGTCAACGGTGGTCCGAAACAGGGTGTGGTTTCACACACGAGGACAACCGTGAGGGTGACGTGTTTGTGTGTCAGAAATCTGAATGCGGCAAAAAACCACATAGCGACTACAATCAGACTGCGTCTGACGGGCAGCAAACGCGGCGTTTCCGACGGCGCGAAACATTGCACACAGACACATCCAGAACCGGCGCAAGTCTGGTTCTGGAGGGGCAACCTATCACCTTGCCCTGAAGTCGGGAACAGTAAACGGGAATGGCGACGACTCGCCTTCCACGGTCTAGTGGATAGAGCGGGAGTTCACCGACAGCCCTCGGCGTGAACGCCGAGGTAGGTGATCAGAGAGAACGCTGGCAAGCAGACTGCCGGCGAGGCCAGCGAACGCAGTGAGTGTTCGGGAACCGACCATCCAGTCCTCTCGTACGGCCTCGGCCGGTATAATCCCGGTCATTGATGCTCGTGTCGTCGGCCGGGAGTGATTCATTCCCGCACGAGAAGTCAAATATAAAAACAGTCACTCGGACCCGAATGTATATGAAAACTTATACTCAGCGGTCGGATAAGTGAACCAATGACAGGATCGATCGACTCAGACGACAAGATCCTGAACCAAATCTCTGAATCGTCTGATACCTTGCTCACGGTCCTGGACGGTGCGGAAGTGGGTATTCTCATCCTCGGACCGGACTTTTCCGTCCAGTTCATCAACGAGACCACCGAACGGTACTTCGGTCTCGACCGCGAGGCTGTCATCGGCCGGGACAAGCAGTCACTCATCGAATCGACGATCCAGCCGATATTCGAACGCCCCGAGCGGTTCGCCGGGACCGTCACCGACACCTACGAGGACAACAGCTACGTCGAGGAGTTCGAGTGTCACGTCATGGCCGGCGACGGGCGTGACGAGCGGTGGCTCCTCCACCGCAGCCACCCCATCGAGAGCGGTGATCTGGAGGGCGGCCGGATCGAGCAGTACACGGATATCACACAGCGGAAAGAACGCGAGCGCCGGCTCCGGGAGCAAAACGAACGCCTCGAACAGTTCGCAGACGTCGTCTCACACGATCTGAAGAACCCGCTGAATACGGCGTCGCTCCGGCTGGAACTGCTCCGGGAGGAGTCCGATAGCGAGCACGTCGAACTGACAGCGGAGGCACTCGACCGGATGGAACGTATCGTCGACGACAGTCCTGCCGGAAGACGGCGAACTCGGAGCGATCGATGCTGACGACGGCCCCGGCATCCCGGAGGAGAACTACGACGAGATATTCGAACACGGCTACTCCACGACGCCTGATGGAACGGGTATCGGACTGGGGATCGTGAAACAGATCGCCGAGGCACACGGCTGGGAGATCACGGCCACCGAGAGCAGCGAGGGTGGTGCACGGTTCGAGATTACGGGCATGCGGTGAGGCCGCCGGCCGGCGATCGCTGCCGCAGTGTCGATGAGACGCCCTTTTGTAGCGAGCGGCCCTACTCAGAAACATGACAATGAAAGCATCCGGCAAGAGCGACGAGTGGACCGAGATCGACCGCCACGAACACGGCGTCGGCTGGATCGCCCACCCCGAAGAGACCATGCAGCGGGCGAGTCACGCCTTCGAATCCGACGGTGCGGTGTGGGTCATCGATCCGGTCGACGTCGATGGACTCGACGAGTTGCTGTCGGAGTTCGGTGAGGTTGCTGGCGTCGTCGTCTTGCTGAACCGGCACAAACGCGACTGTGCCACGGTCGCGAACAGACACGACGTCCCGGTGTACGTCCCCGACTTCTTCGACGACGTCGCCGAAGAACTGGACGCCCCGATCAGGCGGGTCAGCAACGCACTCGGGGAGTCGGGGCTCACTCTGCAGACGGTCGTCGACAACGCCTTCTGGAAGGAGGGGCTGCTGTACGATGACGAGACTGGCGATCTGTTCGTCCCCGAAGCTGTCGGAACGACCGACTACTTCCACACCGAGGATCGAGAACTCGGCGTCCATCCGATGCTACGGCTCTTTCCGCCGGACGCGCTCGAAGCGTTCGAACCGACACGGATCCACGTCGGTCACGGCCCCGGCGTCGACGAGCACGCGGCGGCGAAACTCCGGGAGGCACTCTCCGGCTCCAGAGCCAGGACCCCCCGGCTCTATCTCAAAACAGCCCGGGACATGATACTCGGCTGACGACAACATATTTCCTCGTTCCCGCCGGACTAGCTGTCATGCAGCGATCGCGCGCCGAGCCACAGGTGACCGATCTGCCGGGCGAGCGAGGCCGGGAGGTCGTCGAGTACCACCACGAGTCCGCCGCACCGAGTACGTACGTCTACGAGTTCGTCTGGGACCACACTGCGCCGGCGGTCGGACCCTTCTGTACCGACATCGACGGCAACGTTCTGATGGATTTCACCGCCCACGTCGGCTCGATGCCCCTTGGGTACAACAGTCCGAAGATACTCGAACCACTCTCCGAGTTCGATCTCGTCGATCCGTCGAAAATCGCCGGGCAGGACTTCTATCTCCCTGCGGCGTCGGTGCTCGAAGACGTAGGGGTTCCGGGCCCAGCGGATCTGATGGACCGGCTCACAGATATCTCCTCGCAGTACGGCATGGATACAGTCTTCCTCTCGAACACCGGCGCGGAAGCCGTCGAGAACGCGCTGAAGATCTGCTTCGATTACACCCGCGGCAAGTACACGATCACCTGCGAGGGAGCCTTCCACGGCAGGACACTCGGCACGCTCTCGTTGAACCGCTCGAAAGAGATCTACCGACGCGCGTTCCCGGAAATTGCGAGTGTTCAGGACATCCCGTTCTGTACCGACCGGTCCTGTACCGCGGAGACGTGTGACTGTGGGTTTTTCTTCGACGATACCTCCTCGCTACGGCAGATGCTCGCCGAGAAATCAGGGTACGTGAACAGTGACGAGGTGGCCGCGCTGGTGATCGAACCCATCCAGGGCGAGGGCGGCTACCGGTTCCCCAGTGACCCGTTCATGCAGGAGATCGCCGACGTCTGTGACAGACAGGAGATCCCGCTTGTCGTCGACGAGGTACAGTCCGGCATGGGCCGCACCGGGGAGTGGTGGGCCGCCGACCAGTACGCGATCGAACCCGACGTGATCGCCAGCGCGAAGTCGGCACGCGTCGGCGCGACGATCTCCCGCGAGGAGCTGTTCCCGGAGGAGGAGAGTCGCCTCTCCTCGACGTGGGGCGCAGGCGACATCCTCGCCGCTGCGCAGGGCGTCGTCACCATCGACGCGATCGAGGACCACGACCTCCTCGACAACGCCACCCGGCGTGGCCGAGGGATGCGCGAGGAGTTGACCGACCGGGAGCTGGCCGGTGTGACCGACGTCCGGGGGAAAGGGCTGATGCTCGCCGTGGAGTTCGAGACGGAGACGCGCCGTGACGCGGTCCAGCGAGAGGCGTTCTCGCGGGGCTTGCTGGTGATGGGCTGTGGGAACCGGACGATCAGGCTGCTCCCGCCGCTCGACGTGACCGAACGCGAGATCAGACTCGGTGCACAACTGCTCGAAAAGAGCACGGCCGCGGCGTGAACGGGTGAGTTTTCGCCTCGCTCCCGTCGTAAGGCCGGTCAGAACTGGTACCGGCGGTCGTCGTTTTGTTGTGGCTGCGGGAACTGGCCACCGCCGGTCATCTCCTCGAAGGTCATTCCCGAGAGGTACTCGTCGTAGTTGACCCCGTGGCTGCTGCGGAGGTGAAAATCCAGTTTCCCCGTATCCACCGTCTGCTGGAAGAGCAGGTGGACCGCTCGACGGACGAGCTCGTCCGGCTCGTCGGGGTCGAATGCGACACTCAACATTGCGAGTTCGTTACGCGTTTCGCGGTCGAGTTCGACGTCCAACTCCGCACCGAGGTCGGCGTAGCGGGCTTCGACGTCGTCCGTGAGATTTTCGAGACTCATACGACGCCATTGGGTGCTGCAGTCCAAACCCCTTTCGTTGGCAACGCTGGGGTTTTGTCGTTGCCGGACGGATGTCACTGTATGACCGTCACCTTCGACGGGGTCGAAATCGAATGGCTGGGGTACGCAACCGTCCGGATCAGCACTGCCGAGCGGACGATCTACCTGGATCCGGGCCGGTACGGCGTCCTGACGGGGGAGTGGACCGCCGACAGCCCCGACGCGGCGGCGGCACACCCGCCCGGTCGGGACGTCAGCCCCGCAGACGGCGACCTCGTCTGTCTCTCGCACCGCCACCACTACGACCCCGACGGGATCGGACGCGTCGCGAAACCAGACGCGACGGTGGTGGCCTGTGAGGGGATCGACCCGCGGAACGGGTCGCGGGAGTTGCCCCGCTTCGTCGACCTTCCCTACGACGTGCTCGGGGTCGGGACGGAAGCGGACCGGATCGTCGCTGAGACGCCGCTGTGGACCGTCCCGGCGTACAACGAACCGGACGGCCCCCACACACGGCCGGACGGGACACCGTACCATCCGGCGGGGCGTGGCTGTGGCTTCCTGCTCGCCGTCGACGGGACGCGGCTCTTCTGGCCGGGCGATACCGACGTCCTGGAGGGGCACCCGGAACTGGACGTCGACGTCTTCCTCCCGCCGATCGGCGGCGCGTTCACGATGGACCGGGAGGAGGCAGCCACGCTCGCGGAAGCGATGGATCCCGAACTCGTCGTCCCCGTTCACTACAACACGTTCAGCGCACTCGAAACGGACTCGGCGGCGTTCGTCGACGACTGCCGCTCGCGAGGGGTGGAAGTCGTCCTCGACGAGTGATATGGACAGACGGCCATGTCGACGCCACGGAACCGCAACAGCCACTCCGATCCTCCGTTTGCGCGGCGTTTCGGTACAACTAACACGGGCAGGAAGAAACGTCCAGACACATGCGATTACACGAGTACCAGGCGAAAGAGCTGTTCGCGAACTCGGGGATTCCGACCCCCGGTTCGACGCTCGCCCGGACGGTAGACGAGGCCGTCGAGGCCGCAGCCGACATCGGCTATCCGGTCGCGATCAAGGCCCAGGTCCACGTCGGCGGCCGTGGCAAGGCCGGCGGGATCAAACTCGTCGAGGACGACGAGGAGGCCCGCCAGGCGGCCGACGAGATTCTCGGGATGGATCTCAAGGGGTTCGAGGTCGACCGCGTTCTCGTCGAGGCGGCGGTCGATTTCGTCAACGAACTGTACGTGGGTGTGACGATGGACCGCGGCGAGGGCAAGCCCGTCGCGATGGTCTCGACGCGCGGCGGCGTCAACATCGAGGAAGTCGCCGAGGAAGATCCCGACGCGATCGCCCGCGAACACATCGATCCGGCCTTCGGACTGCACGACTTCCAGGCCCGCAAGGTGGTCTACGACGCGGGCGTCGACGGCGACATCGCCAGGGATGTCTCCCGGATCCTCTCGACGCTGTACGATCTCTGGGAGGAGCGTGACGGCAGCGACGCGGAGATAAACCCGCTGATGGTCACTGCCGACGGCGACGTGATCGCCGCAGACGCCGTGTTCAACGTCGACGAGGACGCCCTGTTCCGCCAGCCCGACCTCGCCGAACTGGAGGAGGAAGCCGCCGACGACGAACTCGAAGCCAAGGCCATCGAGTACGGCTTCGACTACGTCCGGCTCTCCGGTAACGTCGGCATCATCGGCAACGGTGCGGGTCTGGTGATGACGACGCTCGATATGGTCGACTACTACGGCGGCAAACCCGCGAACTTCCTGGATATCGGTGGCGGTGCGAAAGCCAAGCGGGTGGCAAACGCCTTAGATATGGTCTTCTCCGACGAGAACGTCGATGCCGTCGTTTTCAATATTTTCGGCGGCATCACCCGCGGCGACGAGGTCGCAAACGGGATCAACGACGCGCTGGCACAGTTCGACGACATCCCGAAACCGGTCGTCGTCCGGCTGGCTGGCACCAACGCCGAGGAAGGGATGGAGATTCTCAACACAGAACTCGTGCAGGTCGAAGCGACACTCGAAGACGCCGTCCAGGCAACCGTCAACATAGCCACGGAGGTGGAGCAATGAGCGTGCTCGTCGACGACGACACCCGCGTCGTCGTGCAGGGGATCACGGGTGGGGAGGGCCGCTTCCACACCGGCCAGATGCTCGAGTACGGCACGAACATCGTCGCGGGTGCGGTCCCCGGCAAAGGCGGCCAGGAAGTCGACGGTGTCCCGGTCTACGATACGGTAGCTGGCGCTGCACGGGCGGAAGACGCCAACGCTGCCGTGGTGTTCGTTCCCCCGGCGTTCGCCGGCGATGCACTGTTCGAGGCACTCGACGCCCCCGTCGATCTGGTCGTCGCGATCACCGAAGGGATCCCGACACAGGACATGAGCCGCGTCTACCGCCGCCTGCAGGAGACTGATACCTACCTCGTCGGACCGAACTGTCCGGGGCTGATCACGCCCGGTGAGGCGAAACTCGGCATCCTGCCGGGGAACATCTTCGAGGCCGGCAACGTCGGGCTGGTCTCCCGCTCCGGGACACTCACCTACCAGGTCGTCGACAACCTCACCGAGCGCGGTCTCGGCCAGTCGACGGCTATCGGGATCGGCGGCGATCCGATCATCGGGACCGATTTCATCGATTCCCTGGAACTTTTCGAGGCCGATCCGGACACCGATGCGGTCGTGATGTGTGGCGAGATCGGCGGCGAGGACGAGGAGCAGGCGGCGGAGTACATCGCGGAACGGATGGAGACGCCCGTGGCAGCGTTCATCGCCGGCCGGACCGCACCGCCGGGCAAACGGATGGGCCACGCCGGTGCGATCGTCTCCGGATCGGGAACCGGGACGGCCCAGAGCAAGATCGACGCGTTGGAAGCCGCCGGCGCCCGCGTCGGCGAAACACTGAACGAGGTTACGGAGTACGTCGAACAGTTCCTGTAGCGATCAGGAACTCGGCGTCGGAATCTCTGTCTCGTCTTCCGTCTCGACGAGGAGTTCCTCGACGACAGCGCTCGACCGATCGTCCATCTCCGAGGCGTTCGAGAGCAGGACGGTCTCGCTCGGGAACAGTTTCGAGCCGACGACCAGCCCGTACTCCCGGGCGGTCGAACCAGTCACCGTGATGTAGACACCGATCCCCGTCTCGGCGATCGCAGCCTCCTCTTCCTCGCCGTTTTCGGGGTAAGTAAAGGTCACGTCCTCGACGTTGCGGGAGCCGAGAATCGCCTCGACCAGCCGCTCGTAGCGGGGGGAGATACAGAACTCGCCCGAGTACTCCCTGACGAAGGCGCGGTCGAGGGGCTGGTCGGGCGAATCGAGCAACTCCGGGCGTGCGAGCAGTGCGTGGTACACCGTGTCCCCCATCCCGGTGACGACCCTGACGTCAGTGTCGGCGGGGCTGATCCGCTCGTTGACCGCATCTAGCCCCGTCAACGGTTCGGCCGCCAGCGAGACGATCTCCTCCAGGACGAGGTCCGCGCTGTCGAAGCCGAGCGCGAACTCGTGTTTCCGGAGCGCCCGGAGGGGTTCCTCGCGGCCGACAAGCTGTACGGCCCGGTCACCCAGCGGGACGGTGACACTGTCGAAGACCACACGCCTTGGCATTCCGGCACGCCCGTCGCGAAGCAGCGTGAACTCCGGTGCCGTCGGATCGGCGAGGGTGCTGTACTCGTCGAGCCGGCTGTAGACGTCCGTCCCGGTCTCTTTCGTTCCTTTGGTGATCGCTTTCTCGTAGCGAAGCGTCGAGATAATCTCGTCGGCCTGCTGTTCCCACCCACTCCGGGCAACCCGTTCGAGGACCGCCTCCAGTGGGCGACCTTTCCGGGGAACGGCGACGCGTATCGGCTCCATTACCGGAGCCAAACGCGGCCAGCGGCAAAACGAGACCGGTTTGGATCGCTATATGTCTCGCTGTGCTGACAGCTCGGCGAGGATCTCCGGATCAGTCCGGAACTTGAGGACGTTGTGGACGACCGAGTTACGGATGTTTTCGACGACCTTGCCGTGTTTCTTGTAGAACTCGTGGATCCACCTCGATTCGGCCCGCCGGCCCGGGAACATCATGACCGATTTCCACTGGTACTCGCCGTCGGAGAGGAAATAGAAGATCGTATGCTCGTCGTCTCGGATGTCCTCCATGGCCCCGCGCCACCCCTCCTCGAAGTGTGTCGGGTCGATCTTGAACTCGAAGAGGGCGAAAATAAAGTACTCTTCGTTCGGGATGATGGCCTCCCGGAAGACGCCCTCCTCACGCATCCCCCTGATCGATTCGCTGACCGTGACGTGGGAGACGTCGATCCCGTGATCCTCCTCGAGGATCCGTGCGAGGTCACGGGACGAAAGCTGCGGGTCCCGTGACAACTCCCGCAGGATGATGATATCTCGTTCCTTGAAATCCCAGTTCGGTGCGTCAGGCTCACTCATAGCTGGTCGTAGCTCCACCGGTCCCGTCTCTGTGGTTCACACGTTCGTAAATAATTCCAATGTTAAATATAATTAACGACTGATCGTGCCCCGTTAATGAACTGACAGACGGTTGTGAGTCGACCGTCCATCACATTTGCTTAACATGTTCACGTGCAGCGTTATATCCGCGCAATTTCTCCTCTCATGTGGACAGAAACTAGTGTTTGTTGTCAGGACTCCCAACCGCAGGGACCGGATACTCAACACTTATGTTGGTCGTCCAGTTAACACCTGAAGGATGGAACGACCGACCAGGTCACAGCGCGGGGCCAGGGATATCCACCGGATCGAGATCGATGTCGACTGGCCACCCGGCCACGTCGCTGTCACAGTGATCGACGGTCCGGAACCGGTTCTCATCGACGCCGGAATGGTCGGTGAGCACGCCCGGGAAACGCTCGAAGCGGGTCTCGCGGATCTCGGGCACGACCTGTCGGAGATCGAACATCTCGTCGTGACACACCCACACGTCGACCACCTCGGTCAGATCCCGGCGATCCTCGAGGCGGCCGACCCCACAGTGTACGTACCCGTCGGAGTCCGTGACAGACTTACCCGCGAACCGTCGGATCTCGAAGCGGCCGTCCGGACAAACGCCACGCAGGCCGGTCTCTCGGGATCGATGCTGGAGATGGCCGTCGACAAGTCGGTGGAGTCACTCGAACGGAACCGCAAGCTTCTCCCTCCGAAGGCCGTCGACCACTGGATCGAAGACGGACAGGAGTTCGCCGTCGGTGGAATCGGGCTGCGGGCGATCCACACGCCCGGTCACCAGGCCGACCACTGCTGTTACTACGGCAATTTCGACGGTGATCTGGTGCTTTTCTCCGGTGACTACCTGCTGGCCCCGTTCCGGTCGGTCGTCATTCACACCGGACTCGACGACGGCGCGACGGAGGGTGTCGGCGCCTTCTACTCGACACTGGACACACTCGCGGCACTCGACGTTGCGACGGTCTACCCCGGCCATGGCCCTGCACACACGGCGTTCCAGGCGAAGATCGAACGGTCACGGCGGAGTCTCGACCGGATGCTGGATCACACCCGCGACCTGATCGGCGCGGAGCCGTCGACTGCCATCAGCATCGCACTCGAACGGTCGGGAGACCGCGAGATACAGTACGTCATCCCGGAAGTCGTCGGAGCGCTCGCGCATCTCCACAGCCAGGGTCGGATCCAGTTGACCGTCGACGACGGCGTCAACTGGTATCACACCGGGGACTGATCACAGATCCCTGGCGACTCGGAGTTCGCTGTCCGTCACCGTCTCGACCGTGTCGGCAGGCACCTCGATGTCGTCTTCGTCGGCCTCGCCGAAGCCCAGCCCCTGGATCACGGATTCACCGATACCCGGCTCCGGTTCGACGAAGGCGACCTGTTCGTCCGGGTCGACCTCGGTGACGATCCCGATCTGTTCGCCTTCGATGTCCATGAGAAACTTTCCTTCGTCTTCCGTCGAGAGGACTGTCATAGCTCACAGTTGCCGCGGGAGTGTATAAAAGATCAGTCATCTCCGTCTCGTTACCTCCCTTTTCCAGCGCCTTCGGTCCGATCGCGTTACCCTCTTGTAGCTTCTCCGTGAACCACCCGTATATGATCGAACGCGTCCGTGACCTCGGACCGGTCGTCCTGGTGCCAGCGGCCTGGCTCGCGACGCTCGGTGCCGTACTCGACGTGCTCGGCAGCACCGGCATGACGGTCGCTCACGCCGTCATGATCGCGTTCATCTCCTTTTTCCTGCTCACCGGCTACCAGTCGATGTCCTCGGGGTCGTTGCGGGCCTGGCGCGCGGTCATGCTCGTCGGCCTCCCGATCACTGTCGCCGGCTTCGCCGGGTTTTTTCTCCCGTCTGCCGAACGGCTCCTCTTTTCGGTGAGTCTCGTCGGCTGGATGCTGCTCCCGGCCGCGGGACTGGTCTACACCGCCGGAGAGATCCCGGCCGCCAGGCTCGTCTACGGGGGCGGGGCCGCCCTCTCGGTGGCTGGCGCAGTCAGTATGGTCGGTTTCATCGCAGGGATGGGTGATACGTTCGCGGTCGTCGGGGCTGCACTGGTCGGTGTCGGCCACACGGCCGGGATCGCGGAGGCGTCCCTGCGCGATCAGTGCTCGTAGCTCCGGGCTGACGGTCAGGCGGAGGCGCCCGACTCGACGAGACCGGTCGCCTTCGACCGTGACTGCTCGACGACCGCTGGACGGGCCTCGAACTCGATGACAACTTCCTCGCCGTACTCGACGGTCTCGACGTGTGCGTTGTCGTGGATCCAGGAGACGATGCTCATCGTGTCGTCGGTCATCGGCAAGACGAGTCGTTCACGTTCGAGCGCCGGCAGATCCCGGTGGATCCGGTCGCGGAGCGCGTCGATGTTCTCGCCTGTCCGTGCGCTGACGACGACCGGGTTGGGAGCCAGCGCCGACAGCGCCTGGCGTTTCCGCTCGATCTCCTCCCCTTCGACACGGTCGGCCTTGTTCAGGACGGTCACGATCGGGGCCTCGTTGCGCTCGTACAGTGTGTCGTGGCTCGTGACGAGTTTCTCCCGGATCTCCTCGATCGACTCAGTGATGTCGACGACGAGCAACACCAGGTCCGCGCGGTAGACGGCATCGAGCGTGGATTTGAACGACTCGACCAGCCAGTGTGGGAGATCCGAGATGAACCCCACGGTGTCGGTAACGAGCACGTCACGCCGGTCGAAATCGGCCTTGCGGGTCGTCGTTCCGAGCGTGGTGAACAGCCGGTCCTCCGACTCCGCGGTGGTGTCCAGATCCGGGTGGATGTCCTCGTTCTCGTCGACGGCCAGCTCCGCCGCCAACTGGCGCAGCAGCGTCGATTTGCCCGCGTTCGTGTACCCCGCCAGCGCGACGAGATCGAACCCTGACTCACGGCGTTGCTCGCGCCGGTGCTGGTCGGTCTGTTCGATCTGTTCGAGTTCGTCGCGGATGCGGGCGATCTGGGCTTTGATGTCCCGTTCGCGGCTCTCGTCGTACTCACCCAGCCCCATGAACCCCGGTCGTTCGTCACGTTTCGCGAGGCTCGCTTTCGCCTCCGCCCGCGGCAACTCGTATCGCAACTGGGCGAGTTCGACCTGGAGCTGTGCCTTGCGTGTCTGTGCACGCTGCCCGAATATCTCGAGGATCAGCCTGAAGCGGTCGACGATCCGGACCCCGTCCGGGAGTTTGTTGCCGATGTTGAACGTCTGGTACGGACCGAGCTCGTTGTCGAGAATCAGCGCAGTCGCGTCTTCCGCGGCGACGTGTGCCGCGATAGTCTCGACTTTCCCCTCCCCGAAGTGGTAGGCCGGATCCTCCTTCCGTGTTTGCGTGATGATACCGACGACCTCGTAGCCGGCGGCTCGCGCGAGTTCGACGATCTCGTCAGTCTCGGCTGTTCCCGAATCGACTCGCTTGCCCACGACGATCCGTTCGGTGTCCCCTGTCACTCGTTTTCGGCTAGGTGACCGTCTTATATAAATCCCAGTCGCCGCCCCGGCTACCGCGTATCCAGATCGTCCTCGTCTTTGACGATCCGGGTTTCGGCTTCACCGCTTGAGACTTCGTTTACCAGTTCGTAGAACTCGTTTTGCATCCCCGCGGGAAACTCGACGACGCCGATCCAGGAGCCGTCTGGTTGCCACTCCTCGCGTTCGAGATCGCCGAACTGCCGGATCTTCGCCTGGCCGCTGCCGGCGTAATCCGCGGGCAGTTGTGTCGCGACGGTCACGGTGTCGAACCTGATGGGGATCACGGGCCGGAGCGCATCCAGCGCCTCGTCGACCTGCGGTTCGACCGGTTCCATCGGATCGATCCGGAAATCGGTCTCCTCGAGCGCCGATTCGATCCGCTCGGGCGGGTGTGGCGCGTCGTCCATCTGTGGGTTGACCGCGTTCCGCGCGATGCGGTTGATGAGGTTCTTCCGCTTTTTTTCCTGCATCTCCTCGCGTTGTTCGGCGGTGATCTGGATCTCACCCTGTTTGATCACTTCCGGGATGATTTCGAGTGGCTCCGTGGTGTCGAACACGTCTTCGAGGGCGTTTTCCGGCGGCCGGTCACCACGTGAGGCGTTCTCGAAGACGTCCTCGGCCGCGATCACGTCCTCCAGCTCCCCCTCGAACTCGTCGCG